>Ga0164294_10001243_pt1 | contig 23778 bp, 23 predicted proteins | sample GEODES005metaG_FD_111479 | JGI IMG/M metagenome (GOLD analysis project Ga0164294, IMG submission 111479) | Oligotrophic lake water microbial communities from Sparkling Lake, Wisconsin, USA - GEODES005 metaG | ecosystem: Environmental > Aquatic > Freshwater > Lake | place: USA: Sparkling Lake...
CAGGAGCGTCTCCACGGCGTGGTGCCAGGCGACGTTGTTGGCCATCGGCGAGATGTAGTTCATCCGGTCGGTGACCGTCACGTACTGGTTGAACGTGAGGTGCTCGCCGATCTTCTCAAACCCTGAATGGAGATAGCCCATCTCCGGCATCGCATCGACAACCCGCTCCCCCTCGAGCTTGAGGACGAGCCGCAGCGTCGTGTGCGTCGCGGGGTGCTGGGGGCCGAAGTTGAGCGTCCAGAGGTAGTCCTCCTCGCGGGCGGCCGCCGGACGGACGCGGGTGTCGTGATCGGGGGCGATCGACATGGTGGCCTGCGGGCTTTTGAGGAACGGATAGGAGGCGTGTTGGGAGCGTGAAAGAGCCGGAGGGAGCGGACGACGTATCAGCCTTCCTCACGGGTGAGGACGGGGAAGTTGTGACGTTCGCCGCGCCCCTGGAGCGGGTAGTCCTTACGGAGCGGATGGGCGGTGAACTGTTCCGGCATCACCAGACGGCGGAGGTCGGGGTGGCCGACAAACCGGATCCCGAACATGTCCCACACCTCACGCTCGAGCCAATCGGCCGAGCGCCACACGCCGACGACGCTCCGCACGGCAGGCTCTGGGTCATCGACGAACACCCGCACCGTGAGCCGGCGGGCAGTGGCGGTCGAGGCCAAGAGGTACACCAAGCCGTAGCGTTGCGTGGCGCCGCGGTATTCGAGGTAGTCGACGCAGGTCACATCGACGAGGAGATCGAAGCCGGCTGCGGCAAGAAAGGAGAGGACCTCGAGCGAGGCCGGTTCACCCACCACAATGCGTGTCTGGCCACGGTACGCCGAGGTCTCGAGCCCCGGAAATCGGGCCACAAGCGTCTCGAGAATATCGGCGGTGGCGGGCTGGTCGGTCGTCATGGCGTCGGGGGCGGCGGCTGGGTTGGGATTGGGATGGAGCGGCGCTGGTCGCGTGGCCAAACGTGTGGATCAGGAGCGGGGGAAACGCAGCTCCCGCTGGATGACCGGATTGCGGGCGGCATCGAGGGAGAGCGGGCCGATCGCCTCGACGAGGGCCCGCTTGCGGAGTTGCCGCTCGCGCGTTTCGAACTCCCGTCCGGTGATCGTCCCCTCGCGTTGGATCTTGTCCTGGAGGTCGATGATTGCCTGAATGAGCTGTTCGGGCCGCGGGGGGCAGCCGGGGACGTACATGTCGACAGGGATGAAGCGGTCGATCCCCTGGACCACCGAATAGGTGTCAAACACACCGCCCGTGCTCGCGCAGGCCCCCATCGAGATGCACCACTTTGGCTCGTGCATCTGCAGCCAAATCCGCTGGAGGACTGGAAGCATCTTCATGACCACGCGTCCGGCCACGATCATGAGATCGCACTGCCGCGGGCTGAAGCGAAACACCTCGGCACCGAAACGGGCGAGGTCGTGCTTGGCAGCCCCGGTCGCCATCAGTTCGATGCCGCAGCAGGCCGTCGCGAACGGCATCGGCCAAAGGCTGTTTTTGCGGCACCAGTTCGCGAGTTCGTCGAGCCGGCTGACGACGACATTTTCGGGCAGTTCTAACGCCACCGAAATACCCCCTTGCGCCAGTCATAGGCGAATCCGACCACCACCAGAGCGATGAACGCCATCGCCCCCGCGAACACCAGACCGCGGCCAGATACGAGACCCTGGGCAACCGCCGCGTCGACGCCTACCGCAGACCGGCTGGCGACCGCCCATGGATAGAGGAAAAGCAGCTCGACGTCAAAAACCAGGAACGTGATCGCCACGAGGTGGAAGCGGACGTCGAACCGGCGGCGCGTGTCATGCACCGGGTCCATGCCACTCTCATAAGGCATTTCCTTGACCCGGTTGGTCCGCTTGTTGGGGCCGATGAGGCTCGAACCCACGACCAGTCCGACCGACATCGCCGCGGCGATGGCAACGAACAGGAAGACGGGCAGGATCGCATCCATGGGTGAGGCCTGAACCGTAGAGAGAGAGGCGGGGGCAGTGCCCAATCTGGCGTGGAAGGGGGCTGACCGGACCGTGGGGCCGACCGGGCGACTTCGTGAAATCCTTCACAAAGTCGGCGTTGAAAAAAGCCAGAGCACTGCTCCGGCCATTTTTTCCCGGTTGGACGGGTCGATCCGATGCGGAAGGTTATACCGTCCCAACCGGCCGGCGACGAGGTGGGGTTCTTGAGCGTCCAGGAGAATCAGAAGTTTCCGAGGCTCATGCCGACGTAGGCGCCCCAGGGGCCGATCCCGATCGACATCCCGCTGCCGACGCGGGCGTTGGCGAACGGAGGGCTGCCGCCGCTCCCCCCCGAATTGCTCCGGTAGGGGGAGTAGGAGGGACTCGAGTTCATCTTCGAGGTGGCCGCGAGAGAGGCATCAGCGGTGGCTTTGCGGTTGGCCGCGGCGACGTCGGCGAGGACCTGCCGTCCCGAATCGAAGGCCGCCTGCCGATCCTTGAGATTCTGGCGGGTGCGTTCGATCTTTTGGATTTCTTGGGAGAGTTGGGCGGCGGTCATGTCGACGACGTTAGGGACATCCTTGAGGACGTCGGCCCGTTTGCGGTCGGTCATCGCCGAGAGGTACTGCCCCATCCAAGCCCTGGCTTCCTGGGCTTCGGGGGCGTCGATGATCTTGAACTTCGCCTCGAGGTCGTCGAGGAGGTATTCCAACTCCTGCGGCGACATCTTCATCACCTTCGTGTTGAAGTCGGCTTTGATCCGCTGCACCTCACGCGGTGGATAGATCTTCTGGACGGAGAGCCATTCGCCTAGCTCGAAGATCGCCCGGCGCCACCGAGAGCTCTGAAGGATTTCCGCTTTCGCGGCCATCGCTTCCTGGGCGTTGTCCTGCTCGGTGGTGGCCGGCGGATCGGCGGCGAGGCTGAGTGGTGTTGGCGCGAACGCCCCGGTCACCCCCGCCACGACGGCGCAGGCCAAGAGGCAGGGAAGGAGCGGCTTGAAAAGCTTGATGGGCATGGCGACGAGAGAGGCGATCATTTGGCGGTTTCCCCGGGCTTGCGGGTCATGGTCATCGTCACCGCGGCGTTGTTGGTGGCCCCGGCGTGGGTTGGCAACGACTGGAAGGTGCAATCATCCTTGCCGTCGTAAAGATAGTGGTTGATGGTCGAGGTCTGGCTCCCGTCGGGGTGGACGGTCGTAGCCCGTGACACCCAAACCCCTTCCTCGAGCGACCAATCCGCCTCGGAATGGCTGCCATCGGTGCTGAACGACCAGGAGTGGAGGCGGCGGGTGAGGGGATCCCAGCCGATCCGCTGCGAGACCTGCAACCCCTCGCTCCCATCAGGAGATGTGATCGTCGTTTCGCGAAGGAGGTAGGTGCCGGTGGGATTCCAGCGGACGCTCATCTCCATCCGGGGGGGGGCCACGTCTTCCCCCTCGGGCTTATGCCCATCGACGGTCACGGTCCAGTCGCCGACGAGCCACTCAAGGTCGGCGAGCCTGGCCGACGTCTCCGGCGGATCGGTCCGCCATTCCCGCAGGCTTGCCACTTTCCAGCCGTCGGCCTGCTTCACCCAGGTGGCGGCGAACCGACCGTGATGTGCGGTGGAAGCTCCGGGGGGAGTGACGACGACGGTGCCATCCTCGAGGGCCACCGACTCAGAAAGCAGCCGGATCGAGACCTCCTCGATCGTGAACGAGGGGCGGGCCTGCCCATCCGCGGCGGGCTCTAGGCCGGCAACGCTCTCCCGTCCGCGGAACACCTGCCCCATGTCGTCGATAATGTCGCCATCTTCGGTCCAGAGAGCCGCGACGGCTTTTCCGTCACCGTGGGCGAGCGCTTCCTGGTAGATCCGCGACGCGGCCCGGACGGCCTCGATGCCGGTTCCCTTCGCCGCGGGGGCCCGCTCCGCCGGCGCCTGGGCAGCAGCCGGGGGGATGCCGACGGCGAGCAGGGCTGCCACGAGGGCACTGAGCAGGCGGCAGGATCGGGAGGAAACTCGGAGGATGTTCATGACGCAAAAACTCGCGGACGAGGGCGGGGCAGGGGATGAGACCGAAAAAAAGTCTCCGGAGGCGTCATCCCCCGCAAAACAATCCTAGCATGGCCTGCCGGTCCGCTCGACGATCGGGTTATGCCGGCGGTAACGCGTGGCGGGGGCTCTTCAGAGTTTGCTAAGCTTCATCCATGGCAGATTCCCTGGCGACGCTTGCCGACCTCGTTCGTCGCCCCAGTGTCAACCCGATGGGGCGCGACGTCTCGGGGCCTGAGTACCTCGAGGGTCGGATCACCGACTATCTCGTGCAGCGCTTCAGCGCGGCTGGCCTCCCGTGGGCCCGGCAGCCGGTCGCCCCTGGCCGCGACAACGTCCTGGCCCGCCTCGAGGCGACGGTCCCCGGAGCCCCGACCGTGCTCTGGGATGCCCACCAAGACACCGTGCCGGTGGAGGGAATGACGATCGACCCCTTCCTCCCGCTGGTTCGTAACGGCCGGCTTCAGGGACGGGGGGCGTGTGACGTGAAGGGGGGAATGGCGGCGATGCTTGTCGGGCTGGAACGGCTCCTCGGCTCGGCGCAGCCCCGCCCAGTCACGATCCTGTTCGCGGCGACGGTCAACGAGGAGTTCGGCTTCTCCGGGGCCCGGGCGATCGCCTCGCTGTGGAGTGGCGCTGGCGTGGTGAGCCCCGGCGACGGCCCGGCCCGCGATCTCGTCGGGGCTGCCCGGCCGGTGGCGGGAATCGTCGCCGAGCCGACCAGCCTCGATGTCGTCGGCATGCACAAGGGGGCGGTGCGGTGGCGGATCCGAGTGGGGGGACGGGCCTGTCACAGCTCCTTCCCGGAGCGCGGCGACAACGCCATCTATCCGGCCGCCCGGGCGGCACTGGCGATCGAGTCGCTCGCCCGCGAGCTCCTCACCCGCTCTCCCGATCATCCCTGCGGTCCGCCGACGCTCAGCCTGGGGACGATCCGCGGGGGTTTCGGGGTCAATCTCGTTCCCGACATGGTGATTCTCGAGCTCGACCGGCGGCTCGTGCCGGGGGAACTCCCGCGCGCGGCCCGCGACGAGGTCATCCGCCGCGTGGCCGAGGCCTGTCCCGGCGCGGCGATCGAACACGAGGAGCCGTTCGTCGAGCACCACGGCCTGCCATCAGGGGGTGCCGAGACGATGCTGGCCGGCCGGGGCCTGGCCGACAGGCTCGAGGAAGCGGTCCGCGGCCACGGCCGCAGGAGCGTCGTTCGCGCCGCCCGCTACGGCACCAACGCCAGCGTCTACGCGGCCGCCGGCGTGCCGACGGTCGTGTTTGGCCCCGGCTCGATCGATCAAGCCCACACGGCTGACGAGTGGATCGACGTCAGTGAAGTCGAGATCGCCGCCGCGGCGCTCGTCTCCGCGATGGCTTGAGCGGCAGAAAGCCCGGCGAGCGGAGCTGCCTCGAGCGCGCGACGCAGCCTCCGCCTCACCCAGATGGCGAGGCGGAGGCGCGATGGCGGACGTGAACGTGGCTGTGGAGGCTTGCTCCACGGCACGATTCAAAACACGTCGAGGTTGTGGTGGTGGCCGAAGGGGTTGTAGCGCCGCGACTTCGGATACTCGTTGTGCCACGAACGGTTGTAGACCGGCACCCGCATCTCCTGCGGATAGCGGTAGTAGAGATCGTTAGCGCTGCGGTAGTAGCCGTCGGCGTAGAAGTTTTGCGGATACCACACGTAAGGGTAGTGGTAGAAGCGGTTCCAGTCGGTCGCGGCGGCCGATTGGCCCCACGTTCCGCCGAAGGCTTTTGGCCCGGCGTACGGCTGACCACCCCAGCCCTGCTGGGCGGAAGCCTCGCCGGCGGTGGCAAAGAACGTCGCGGCCAGCACGGCCGCGGCGAGCAGATGGCGTTTCATGCGAAGGAGTCCCCCCTGCGATCGGTCGGGAGGTTCCCCCTGAACCCCCCTGCCACCCGCCCATGAATGCGCCCTCCAAGCCGGAAGCCTTCAGTGAAGGCGAGCCGACGTGGCGCGCGTGCCAACGATGGAAACGGTGCGGCAAGGGAAATATCGACCGGCGGCACGACCGTTCTTCACGGAAAAACCGGCAGGGTCGGCTGGTTGCTGCGGGGGCCATCGGTGGTCATCTGTGGCCGCCGCGACGGTCAGCCGCGGGCCGGTGGCCCGCCCGGCAGGCGCCCCTCGGCTAGCTCCCGATCCCATTGCTCCATGAGAGGCCAGGCCGGAGCACAGGTGCCGAAGTCGGCAAGAGCGAGATAGCCGCGCACCCGGTCGAGGGTGCGGACGAAGAGGGCGTCGTCCTTGCGGAAGATCGGGCCGTGGCTGGGAAGGAGCCAGGCGACGTCGCTGGCGGCGATCCGTTCGAGCGAGCGGATGAAGGCCGGGATGTCGCTGCCGTGGTGGGCGTCGATCGCCCCGACCGAGCCGTCGCGGTAGATGTTATCGCCGGAAAGGAGGAGGTCGTCGAGGCGAAAGGCGAGTTGGCTGTCGGTATGGCCGGGGGTGTGCCAGACCTCGAGCCGGCGCGAGCCGACCTCGAGCGTGTCGCCGTCGCCGATCGTCCGATCGACCTTCACCGCTGGCATCTCGAGATGGACGTTCTGCGCCGCGATCTCGGCAAACGTCTTGATCCGGTCGCCGCTCTCGAGCGACTCCACGGCCAGGGGATGGGCGATGATCGGGGCCTTGAGGATCGCCTTTGCCTTGGCCAGCCCCTGGATGTGATCGACGTCGGCGTGCGTGGCGACCAGCCCTCGGCAGGCCGAGAGGGGGAAGTCGAGTTGGCGGATCATCTCCACGATCTCGTCGACGGTCTCGGAGTAACCGACGTCGATGAGCACCCAGTCGCGGTCGTCGTAAACAAGATAAACGTTGCAGCCGATCCGCCAGCCCGCCTGGTGGTTCATCTCGATGACACCGGGGAAAACCGGGCGGCGCTGAAGCATCGGAAGTCCGGACTTGCGGGGAGATGTTTGCGGCCCGATCGGTCACAGCACACACTGGAGCCCCGGGGCCGCGGTGCCCGTGTCCGAAGTGTAGCGCGTGCCGCGACGGGCAGCAACGAGCCCCGCCGCAGCCGCCCCGCAGAGCGTCGCTCCCGCACCCGAAGAGGCCCCGCCTTGGCCGGCCCACACGATTCCCTCGAAGCCTCTCGGCCCCCGACCACGTCGCGCTACGTGGCCTGGGCGGGGAGCGTCGGCGAACTGTGCGATGTCGTCGACGGTCTCGGGGGGCTCGCCGCTGAGTTGGGGGCGCCGTCGCCGGACGGATCCGAGTGGCATGGGCAACTGTTCGGCAAGCTCCGGCCGCAGGTGACGCGCGAGCCGGTGATGGTGGCGGCGGTCTGCGGCGGCACGAACACCGGCAAGAGCCTCGTTTCGAATGTCCTCGTCGGCGCCGAGATCAGCCGGTCGCTGCCGGAGGCGGCGCGGACGCGCTGCCCGGTGGCCAGCCTGCCGCGCGGGCTCGCCAGGTCGGTCGATCTTGCGGCGCTCTTCCCCGGCTTCACCCCCCGCGCCTGGTCGAGCGACACCGACGCCCTCGGCGGCAGCGCCGCGGGGGACGATCTCCTCGTGTGGCGCGAGGATCCCGTCGGCCGTCAGCCGGCCCGGCTGATCCTCATCGACACCCCCGACGTCGACGGCACGCTCCGCGAGAACTGGCACCGTGCCGAGGCGGTGCGCAACGCCTGCGACGTGATCGTCGCCGTCCTCACCCAGCAAAAGTACAACGACGCCGCTGTCCGCGATTTCTTCGCCGCCGCCGCCGCTGCCGGGAAGTCGCTCGTGGTTGTCTTCAACATGGTCAACTGGCCCGCACAGCGCGAGCGGATCGCCGGGTGGTATGCGACGTTCGTCGCCGAGACCGGCGCCGCGCCGCTTGCGGTGTATGCGGTGCCACACGACTTCGCCCGGGCCGAGAGCGGAACGATCGAGTTCTTCCACCTCCCGGAGCTGACCGGTGGCACGGCCGATCCGGCGGCGGCGCCGGTCGATCTCGCTGCGGTGCTCGCCGGCGTCGACTTCGACCGCATCAAGCTCCAGGCGATGGAGGGGGCGTTTCGCGTTGTCCTCGATCCCGCCGCCGGAATGGCGACCTGGCTCGACGCGATCGAGTCCTCTTCGCGGGAGTGGCATGACGCGCGGGGCGTGCTCGCAGAAGAGGCGCAGGTGCGCGTCGAACTCCCCTCCGCGCCGCGGGAGCTGGTCTGGAACGAGATCTGGGAGTGGCTCGAGCCGCGTCGGTCGCGGATCGACATCAATCTTTCGCGCCTTTACCGCGTCGCCGGAAGCGGGGCTGCGTGGGTGGGGCGGCGGATCGGGATCGGGCGGACGGCGGAGGAGAAGCGAGACGACTTCACGGCCGTCGAGCTTTCCGCGCTCAAGCAGGCGCTCTCGACCTTCATCGATCGCCTCGATGGCGCCTGCCGCCGCAGCCCGCGACTGGGGGCCCTCCTCGGCGACACGCTCGTCCGCGGCGACCGGGCGGCGTGGTATGCCGATCTCGAGCGACGGCATGCCGCCCTGCCGATGGTCTCCGACGACTACCGGATCTTCGTTCGCGGTGAGCTCGACCGCTTCTCCCGTGAAAACCCGAAGTTTCTCCAGGTGCTCCTCACCGGCCTGAGCCTCGGATCCGTCGCCCGCCCCTGCATCACGGTGGGGCTGATGGTGGCCGGGGCGGCCGCGGTGCCAGCCGCCGCCGCCGCGGGGCACGGACTGACGACGCTTGTCCACACGGCCGGCGACTATGTCGTCTGGGCCGTCGCACCGCTGGCGGGCGAAGGGGTGCTCGGGCTGACGATGGCCGGGCTCAAGCCGCTCCTCGAACGGCTCTTCGCCGGGTGGTCGGCCGAACGGAGCCGGGTGCTCACCGAGACGCTCCACGACGTCGTCCTCGGTGATCGCCTCGAGGTGATCGAGCGGCTCGCCACGGCCAGTGGCCGGCCGGAGGTGGCGCGGGCAAGGCGCTTGCTCTATGACTGTGGGCGGGAGTTTTCCAGATGAACGACATGCCCCCTCTTGGCCCGAATGACGCTCCGACCGTCGTCCCCCCGACGCCGGCGCCCGGATTTGACGACGCCGGATTCGACGATCTCATCACGGGGCTCGCGCGATGGAGCGGTGCGCTCCCCGACTGGCCCCCGGCCCGCCGCGTGCGGGCGGAGTGGGAGGAGGTTGCTCCTCGGCTCGACCGGGCCCGCCGCGAGCTGTCGCGCGTCCTTGTTGTCGGCGTCATCGGCGGCACCGGCACCGGCAAGAGCACGCTTGTCAACGCGCTGGCCGGACGGGACGTGAGCCCCGCCGGCGACGTCGCCCGGCCGACGACGGTGGCGCCGGTGGTGGTGGTGGCCCGCGACGTCGACTGCTCGTGGCTGGCGCTTGACGAAGTCGGCGCGAGGGTCGTGACGAGCGACTCCGCCGCCGTTGCCAACATCGTCTTGGTCGACTGCCCCGATCCCGACACCCAGGCCCCCTGGACTCCGCCGCCGACCGGTGGGACGCTGCGTTCTGCCGGTGGGACGCAGCTGTCTGCCGGTGGGACGCAGCTGTCTGCCGGTGGGACGCAGCTGTCTGCCGGTGGGACGCAGCGTCCCAGTGAACAAAATCACAACCGCGATCTGTTGGAGCGGATCCTGCCGGCCTGCGACGTTCTTCTCCTCGTTGCCACCGCGCAGAAATACCGCTCGTGGAGCGTGGCCAGCGAGGTGGCGGCCTTCGCGCCGGGGAGGCCGCTCCTCTTCGTGCAGACCCACGCCTCGCGCGATGCCGACATTCGCGACGACTGGCGGCGCGAGCTCGAGCGCCAGGGGATCGAGGCGCCGGCCATTCATCGCCTCGACGGGCTCGAAGCCGCCCGCCGAGCCGCGGCAGGGCTCGAGCCGGAGCCGGGATTCGCCGGCCTGGTCAAGGCGATCGACGAGGAGCTCGTCGGCCGGGCGGCACGGCGCGTGCGCCGCACCGGCGCCCTCGATCTGGCCGGATGGTTTCTCAGCCAGGCGCTCGGGCAACTGGCGCCCCTGCGGCGGCCGGTCGCGGAGCTTGCTTCCGGCGTTGCGGCCCAGACCGGACGCCTCGAGGGGCTCATGGAAAAGGCGGTCGCGGGCAAGCTCCGCGCCAGCCGTCCGGCCTGGCAGCGCGTCATGCAGGAGGAGCTCGTCGAGCGCTGGCAGGGGGGGCCGTTTGCGATGTTCCTCCACGCCTTGGCCGGGCTTGGCAGCCTGTGGCCGAAGCTCCGCGGAGGAGGCCTCGTGGGCCGGATCCTCTCCGGCCAAGGGGTGCCGACGGTGGCGACCGGCGACGGCGCGTGGCAGTCGATCGAGGAGATCGGGCTTGCGGAGGCGGATGTCGAGCAGTCGCGGAGCATCCTCGTCGGGCTCGCCGCGCGGGCCACGATCGGCGAGCCGATGGTCGGCCGGGCAAGGCTCGACGAGCGGGCCGTGCAGACGTCGGTCGGCACGCTCATGGAACGGACCGGCCACTGGCTCGTCGGCGGCGTCGATCGACTCGTGGCCGAGCGGCGTGACCGGGTCGATTCGCCGCTGATGCACGGCGTCTGCGAAGTCCTCTTCGGCGGCCTGATCGTGGCGGTGCTCGGCCGGGCGGCGTGGAACTTCTTCTACGGCCACCTCTGGCAGGGGCATCCGCTCGGCGGGCTCGGGTTCCTCGAGGAGGCGCTCGTGTGGATCATCCTCTGGGGGCTGTTCCTCCGCTGGATCGTCTTCGCCCGCCTCCGGGCCGGGCTCGACCGCGACATCGCCGGCCTCGTCACCCGCCTCCCCGGAGCGCGGCTGGTCGATCCTTTCCTCCACGATTTCGCCACCGCCGCGACGACCTCGGCGGCCTTCCTCGAGACCGGCGACGATCTCGCCCGCCGCCATGCCGCCCTCGAGTCCCGGGTGGTGGAGGGGCGATCGACGCTCGGGCGACTGAAAGGTCACGCACCATGACCGCGGCCCGTCGGGAAGGGAAATGGTGTTGGCCTTGGTGGCTGCTGGCGGCCGTGGGGCTGCTGGCCGCGGTTCCCGTGGCGGGGCTCGCGGCCGAACTCGACGAGGTGCGCGCCCGCGGGGAGCTCGTCTGGGCGGCCGATCAGGAAGGGGGGGGGCCGCATGTCTACGTCGATCCGGAGCATCCGACGCGCCTCACTGGCTTCGAGGTGGAGCTTGCCGCGATGCTCGCCGCGGAGCTCGGCGTGAAAGCCCGCTTCCAGCAGGGGCAGTGGGACCGTCTCCCGCTCCTCCTCGGCCGGGCAGCCGACTGCGTCATCAATGGTTTCGAATTGACCCCCGAACGGGAACGCGACTGGCACTGTTCGCGTCCCTACTTCGCCTACGCGCTCCAGCTCGTCGCCCGCCGCGATTCCCCGGTCGATTCGCTCGAGTCTCTGGCAACGGTCGGGCCGGCGGGGGTTTGGCGGGTCGGCGTGCTGACCGGATCGGCCGCGGAGACCGAGATGCGGCGACGCACTGATCTTCAGGTGGAGGTCGTCGGCTTCGATGGCACGGTCGACTGCCTGGAGCAGGTGCGTGGGCGGGTGATCGACGCGGCGTTGATGGATGACTGCATCGCCACATTCAACGCCGATCGCTTCGGCGAGCTGCGCGGCATCGGCCGGCCGTTCGCCGGCGGCACCTACACGATCCTCACCGCCCCCGACACGCCGCTGCTCTCGACGGCCATCGACAATGCCCTCGGGAGGCTGATCACCGACGGCCGGCTCAAGGCGCTCTACGACCGCTGGGATCTTGCCGGGCGGCAACAGATGCTCCTCCTCCGCGACGCGGCCGAGGTGCCGCCGGCGCGGCGTGGCAGCCTCGCCGACCTGATCCGCGGGGCGCTGCCGCTCCTCCTCCGCTCGGCCGGGATGACGATCCTCCTCTCGGTGGCGTCGTTCCCCCTGGCGATCCTCATCGGCTTGGCGGTGGCGGTGGGGCGGCTCCACGGCCCGGCCTGGCTGCGGCCGTTCCTGGCCGGATACGTCGAGCTCCTCCGCGGCACGCCGCTGATGCTCCAGCTCTATGCCCTCTTCTTTCTCCTTCCCAAGGTAGGGCTCGCGCTGCCGGCGCTCGTGGCCGCGATCCTCGGGCTCGCGATGAATTACTCGGCCTACGAGTCGGAGATCTACCGGGCGGGGCTCAAGGCGGTGCCGGCGGGGCAGTTCGAGGCGGCCCTCGCTCTGGGGATGACGAAGTGGCAGAGCCTCCGGCATGTGCTCGTGCCGCAGGCGGTGCGGATCGTGATGCCGCCGGTGACGAGCGACTTCATCGCGCTGTTCAAGGACACGAGCGTCTGCTCGGCGATCACCGTCATCGAGTTGACGAAGCGGTACAGTGTCCTGGCGCTGTCGACGGGGCGGATTGCCGAGTTGGCGATCGTGACGGCGCTTTTGTATCTGGCGATGAGCTGGCCGCTGTCACTCCTTTCGCGCTGGTTCGAGCGCCGGCTCGAGCGCCGTTCCGAGAGAGACCCGGGCTGACCCTTCCGCGGAGCGTGACTGGATGATCGAAGTCGACTCCCTCGCCGCGATCCGTTCGGGGAACCGGATCCTCGATGCGGTCACCCTCACGGTGGCCGAGGGAACGGTGACGACGCTCGTGGGGCCCTCCGGCGGCGGCAAGAGCACGCTCCTCCGCTGCCTGAACGGTCTCGAGACCTTCGCCGAGGGGTGGGTGACGATTGCCGGCCACAAGCTCGTCGCAGGAGAGCATCTGCCGCGGGCCCTCGAACGCGTCCGCCGCGACGTGGGGATGGTGTTCCAGGGCTTCAACCTCTTCCCCCATCTCTCCGCGATCGACAACGTCACCCTCGCCCCACGGATCGTCCGTGGCGTGCCCCCAGCCGAGGCCCGCCGCCGGGGGCTCGACCTGCTCGAGCGCGTCGGGCTCTCCCGGTTTGCCGATGCCCGGCCGGCGACGCTCTCTGGCGGGCAGCAGCAGCGCGTGGCGATCGCCAGGAGCCTGGCGATGGAGCCGCGGGTGATGCTCTTTGACGAGCCGACCAGCGCCCTCGATCCGCAGATGTCTGCCGAGGTACTCGACGTCATCGTCGAGCTGGCCCGCGGCGGCCAGACGATGGTCGTGGTGACCCACGATCACGGCTTCGCCCGGCGGGCGGCCACGCAGGTGGTGGAGCTCGTCGCGGGGAGAGTCCACCGGGCAGGCCCGGCGGCGGAGATCCTCGCCGGGGCAGGGGGCTGACGGCCGGGCTCCATACCAATAAAAAAACTCCGCCCGGGACTTTTGGTCCCGGGCGGAGCTCACTGGCCGAAGTCGGGCAACGGGTAGTCCGTTTCGACCTATCGCACTGTCTTCATTCGACTGACAAGATTCCTTTTGCCTGACTCATCCTGCTGGTCTCGCGATCAACCGATGCGTCGTGAGGCTGTGGGAGACTCGATCAGTTAGCACTGCAGGCCGGGTCGCTGCAGCCGTTGCCGCAGCCGTTGCCAGCACCACACCCAGGCTCGGCACCGCAGCCCGGCTCGACAGCGTCGCCGCAGCAGCTGCTGCTCGTGCAGCTCTTGTGGCAACCCTTCTTGCTGTGGAGAGCCTTGAACAACCCACCGAGGATCGAACCCTTCACGTGCTTCTTGCGGGGAGCAGCGGTGCACCCCGAGTCGGCACAGCCATTCCCAGCACCGCAAGCCGGTTCCGCACAGCCGTTGCCAGCCGCACATCCGGGCTCAGCACCGCAACCATTGCCAGCCGCACATCCGGGCTCGCCACCATTCCCACCGAGGCAGCCGTTGCCGGCGTCGCAGGCAGGCTCAGCACCGCAGCAGCTGGAGCTGGTGCAGCTCGAGTGCTTCCGCTTGCAGCCGTCGAACAGCCCCTTCAGCCCACCGAACAACGAGTGCTTCTTGCGGCACTTCGGAGCGGAGGTGCAACCACCGTCCGTGCAGCCGTTGCCAGCGTCACAAGCCGGTTCCGCACAGCCGTTGCCGGCCGCACATCCGGGCTCCGCACCACAGCCACCGAGGCAGCCGTTGCCGGCAGCACATCCGGGCTCACCAGCATCGGCACAGCCGTTGCCAGCGCCACAGCTGGGCTCCGTGCACGACGTGCCACCCTTCTTGCAGCCGAGCATCCGGTCAAGGATCTCGAAACCGAAAGACTGGCTACAGACCGTCACGCCGAGGACCAGCGCACCGAGGAACAACATACGCTTCATCGAGCCATAACTCCTTTGCTTGTGGATCACGCGAGAGGTTTGAGGTCCCGATCGCGAGGCTAGGTCACCCCGAGGAGTGATCCACGAACTATCCCGCGACAGGCCTGTCGAGCCATTCCGTGACTCGATTCATGGCAGGTTGCTGTCGCCCCCTGATTGCCCGACGGGCACAGTGATGCCCCGGGGGACACTTTGGGGTATCGGACGGCTTGGGAAAGCGGCTTGAGTGTGCTGCAAGTTTCTTTGTTTCAAGGACTTGTGGTGACTGTTGGGTAGACTTTGCGTGGTGTTTCGAAGGGGTAAACCTTGCGGCCTCTGGCCCTCCAACCGTCACAGTGTGACGCGCAGGATCAGCCCCACCGTTCCAGCTTCACGCGCGCTCTCGCCCGGCCGTTAAGCCTTGTCGGTTGTGAGGCCGGCGACGGGGTTCGTTGACAGGGTCTGCCCTGTCCCTAAACTCACTCGTCAGACGTTGGTGTCCCTCCGCCGCAGCTGGCGACGGGGGGCTCAACAGGGAACTCCGGTGCGATTCCGGGACGGCCCCGCCGCTGTGACCGGGCAGGACGACCGTTGTCATCGATGCCATTGCGTTTCCCTTCCCCCATGTGACATGGGGGAGCGAGCGTGAGAAGGCGACAACGTCGGCCCGGGAGTCAGAAGACCTACCAATCGTCCCAGGAGCGCGTGACTGCTGCGAGGGCGGCACCACGGGCACGTCCCGCACGCGCGGGGCGGTTCAGGAAGGAGTCGGCGAGGATCCCGGGCCCGAGTTCCGCGGTTGACTGCGCGCTTGGCAGTCCGCAGGCAGAGCGTGGGGACAGGATCAGTGTCGACAGGGCGGGGCCCGGCACCGCCCGAGGAGGCTTTTATGTTCGGCTCGTCGTTCGCTGCGCCCCCCGTGCGCCCGTTGGTCGCCCCCGTGGGCGGGGCCGTCGTCGGGTCGCTGATTCCCGGTGGCATTCCGCCGGCCCCGCGCCGGCCGCGGGCCTTCACGCTCGTCGAGCTCCTCGTCGTGATCTCGATCATCGGGGTCCTCCTCGGGCTCCTCCTCCCGGCCGTTCAGGCGACCCGAGAAGCTGCCCGCACGGCCGCCTGCTCGAGCAATCTCCGCCAGCTCGGCCTGGCCGTGCAGCTGTTCACCGACGCGCAGCGCGGCCGGCTGCCGCCGCTGAAGCTCGACGACGCCCGGCGGATCGCCGGCACGCTCGCCGGCGAATATCCCTACCCGGGCAGCAGTCGCTACTGGTTCGGCACCGTCTCAGCAGACCCGGCCGGCGGCCCCGAGGGGGTTGATTTCACCTCCGGCCTCCTCACGCCGTACCTGGAGGGGAATGTCGCCGTCTACCAGTGCCCGTCGTTCGGACCGGGGCAGGTCGACGCGCTGACCTACGGCACGATGTGCAGCGGCTACGACTACAACCCCGCCCTCGGGCCCGGGACGGTCATCGGCTACGACGCCAATTACACCCCGAAGCTCGAAGACCGCGACCGGCGTTTCAAGCTCGCGAGTGTCCTTGAAACGCAGCGGACGATTGCCTTCGCCGACAGCGCTCAGGTGCGCTACGACCTGAAGTTTCTCGAGAACCTCGGCGGCCTCGTCCCCCCCAGCGGCAACTTCCCCACCGTCCACTTCCGTCACGCCACGCAGGCCAACGTCTGCTTCCTCGACGGCCACATCGAGTCGCGGCCGTGGATGTTCGCCGTCGAAGTTCCCGGCGACACCTGGCTCACCGCCGAGCAGGCGGCGCTCATGGAGCGGAAGAAGCTGGGGTTTGTCTGTGACGGCGAGCCGCGCGACCCGGCCACCCGCGACGCCCTCTACGACCGCGATTGAGTACGACCGTGATTGAGCCGGTGGAAAAGTCAGCAGAGGATGGCGAGCCCCCTGATGCACGACCCCACCGACCAGCAGCGGCGTGAGGCGGCGCTGGCTTGCAATGCCCGCGCCTGGGACAGGCTAGCGACCGCGCAGGCGGCCCTCGCCCGCCCGGCCGTCGACGAGGCGTTCGACGATCCACGCCGCTGGCTGGGAAGCGGCGGGCCGACGGGGAGGCCGTGGCTCCCGGCGCGGCTCGATGGCCTCGAGCTCCTCTGCCTGGCGGCCGGTGGCGGCAAGCATGGCCCCCTCTATGCAGCCGCCGGAGCACGGGTGACCGTTGTCGATCTCTCCCCGGCGATGCTCGCCCTCGACCGGGAGGTGGCGGCCGAGCGGCGCCTCGATTTGGAGATCGTCCAGACCTCGATGGACGACCTGCGGATGTTCGCCACCGCCCGCTTTGATCTCGTCATTCATCCGGTGAGCACCTGCTACGTCCCCGAGGTCGGAAACGTGTTCCGCGAGGTGGCGCGGGTGACCCGGCCGGGGGGGCGGTATGTGAGCCAGCACAAACATCCGGCAAGCCTTCAGGCTGGCCTCGTCCCCGGCCCCGGCGGGCGCTGGGAACTTGAGCACCGCGCTGACCGCCGCGAGCCGCTCCCCCCAGCCCCGCCGTCGCGGCTCCGAGAGCCGGGAACGCAGGAGTTTTTTCACGGGCTCTCCGCGCTGGTCGGCGGGATCTGTGCGGCAGGGTTTGTCATCGAGGATCTCTGCGAGCCCGATCACACCCGGTCGGGGGCCGAGCCGGGGTCGTTTGCCGACCGGGCCGCCTTCCTCCCCCCCTATCTCCGCATCCTCGCCCGGAGGGGCGACTGGGTCGCGCCGCCGGCGGCCAAACTGCTGGTAGGCTAGCAGGCTGTGGACAAAGTGCCCGCCGCTGGATGCGGCGGCCGACATCCCCGAAAAACCTTGGCTTTTTTGGGGGTGTCTCAAGTGGAAAAAGGTCATGGATGACTTTTTCCACGGACAGCTAGGGCCTCCTTGGAGGAATCCGCCATGTTCTGCCTCACCGTGATGATCCTCGTCCGCGATCCGGCCGACGTCACCCGCGTCCGCGACCTCCTCTCTCAGCAGCGGCGCGGTAGTCTCACGGAGCCCGGGTGTTTGAAGTTCGACGTCTACCACTCGACCGTCGAGCCGCGGCGCTTCGTCCTCGTCGAGCACTGGGCGTCGGCCGAAGCCCTCGAGTCCCATCGCGTCGCCGAGGCCTACACGACGATCTACAAGCCGCACGTCCTCCCGCTGGTCGACCGCGAGGGGCATCCCTCGGAACTTCTGGGGTGAAGCCGATGATCCTCCTTGTCGACAACTACGACTCCTTCACCTGGAACCTCGTCCAGCGGATCGGCGAGATCGCCGCCGGCGTGCCGATCGAGGTCCATCGCAACGACGAGATCGATTGCGACGCAATCGCCGCCCGCGCTCCCAGCCATCTGGTCATCTCCCCCGGCCCCTGCACGCCCGACGAGGCAGGGATCTCCTGCGACGCCGTCCGCCGCTTTGCCGGCCGGATGCCGATCCTCGGCGTCTGTCTCGGCCATCAGGCGATCGGGCAGGTGTTCGGCGGAAAGATCGTCCGGGCCAAGCGGCTCATGCATGGCAAGGTCGACCGGATCGAGCATTCGGGCCAGGGGCTGTTTGCGGGCCTTCCGAGCCCGATCGAGGCGACGCGCTACCACAGCCTCGTCATCGATCCGCCGACGTTGCCGCGGGAGTTTCACGTCGATGCCTGGTCGACCGCCCCTGACGGCTCGCGCGAGATCATGGCCGTCCGCCATGCCACGCTGCCAATCTATGGCGTGCAATTCCACCCCGAGAGCTTCCTCACTCCCGCGGGCTACGATCTCCTCCGCGCCTTTCTTGCGGTCGGCTCAGGCGCCATCCCGTCGGCTCTCTCGTCGGCCGCGGCTGCCGTCTGAATCTCGAGCCCGCGATGCCACTGGAGGGGCGGGCTGCCGCTCGAAAAAAAGCGATGATCGATCTCGAAGCGGCGCTTGGCCATGTCGTTGCGGATGCCCGCCTCCTGCCTCCGCGGCGGGTGCGGCTGGAGGAGGGGCGCGGACGGAGGCTCATCGAGCCGATCGTCGCCGACGTCGATTCCCCGCCGTGGGACCGGGCGATGATGGACGGCTTCGCTGTCCGCTCGGCTGACATGGTCGATGGGGCCGGGGGGAGCGCGGCGCCAGTGTCGCTCGATGTCGTCGTCGATCTCGCGGCCGGCGATGCCTCGAGCCTCACGATCCGCTCCGGCTCCTGCGCCCGGATCATGACCGGGGCGCCGGTTCCGGCGGGAGCCGATGCGGTCGTGCCGATCGAGTCTGCCGTCGAGGGGACGGCCGGGGTGCACGCTGGAGGGGTCGTCCGGCTTGTCGAGCCGAAGTTTCGCACCGGGCAGCATGTCGGCCTCCAGGGCTGTGCGTTTCGGGCAGGCGCCGAGGTGCTCCCGGCCGGCACGCTCCTCACGCCGGCAGCGGTGGGGCTGGCGGCCGAGGCGGGGGCGACGCATGTCGTGGTCGTGCCGCGGCCGCGCGTGGCGATCCTCTCGACGGGGAGCGAGCTTGTCGCGCCCGAGGCTCTGCCCCGCTTCGGTCAGACGCGCAATTCCAACGGCCCGATGCTCGCCGCGGCCGTCGCCGCCCTCGGTGGCGAGCCGGTGGCCCTCGGGACGGTCGTCGATCGGCCGGAGCCGCTCCGGGCGGCGGTCGCGCAGGGGCTCGCCGCCGACATTCTCCTCCTCTCCGGTGGCGTGTCGGCGGGCGATCTCGATCTCGTCCCCGACACCTTCCGCCGCTGTGGCGTCGAGAAGATCTTCCACAAGGTCCGTCTCAAGCCGGGGAAGCCGGTGTGGTTTGGCATCTTCACACGCCCCGGCGGGGGCGGGCGGTGCCTCGTCTTCGGGCTCCCCGGCAATCCGGCTTCGAGTCTTGTCTGCTTCGATCTCTTCGTCCGGCCGGCGCTTGCTTCCCTCCTCGGCTGGCCGCAGGGGCGCTGGTCTTTGCCGCGGCGGCGGGCGCGGCTCGGTGGGGGAGCGAAGGGGGCCGAGGATCGGCCGGTGTACGCGCCGTGCCGGCTCGAATCGGCCGACGACGGCAGCCTTGTCGCCCATCCGCTCCCCTGGACGGGCTCCTCCGATCTGGTCGGGCTGGCGGTTGCCGATGCCTATCTCGCGCTGCCCGCCGGGGTCCGTCGGGCCGAGGCCGGGGATGAGGTCGAGGTAGTAATGCTCCGCGATGATTCCGAGAGGGAGTGAACGCGGAAACATCGCCAGCGCGAGAGGTGGGCCGATGAAAAAGCAGCGCGGTGCGCATCGCCCCCGGCTCCCTGAGCGGCCGTTTCTCATCGGCACGTGGACGTTTCCCTTCTCCCCCGGCGTGCGCGGTCGCACGCTCCTGCTGGCGGTGCTTGCGTTCATGGTCGGTGTGTGCGCGCGCGAGAGCCTCCGGCTGATGGCAAGCGGGGACGGCCGGCTCTCGTTTCTCGGCGCGATGTTCACCGTTCTGACGGTGTTTGCGCTGGTGATCTGGTTTGCCGTGGCCGGGGCCTGCGCGCTCGCGGTCGTGGCGGACACGGCCAACGGCTGCGACCGGATCGTGCGTTGGCCGACCGCGGTGTTTCTCGACTGGATCGGTGAGACGTTCGTCGTCGCCACTGCCGTTGGCATCAGCGTAGCGCCGCTCGTGGGCCTGGCCTGGATGTCGCGGCAGTCCGGTTCCACGAGCGACGGTGGGGTGCCGTTGGGGTTTTTCTTCCTCTTCCCCGTTGTGTTCCTCTCGTTGCTCGAGAACGGCGCGCTCTTCGACGTTGTCTCGCTCCCAACCCTCCGCACGTTCTGGGTGGCGCCGGGCGGATGGGGGAGATTTTATCTCTCAACCGCCATCCTCGTCCTCGCCGCCGCCTCGATCGTGGTCCTCGCCATCCCAGCCGGCGGAGACGGGCAGCTGTGGGGGATCACGGCGATCGCGGTCGTCAGTGTGATGTCGAGCCTGGTGTGGCTGATCTACTTCCGGCTCCTCGGCCGGCTGGCCTGGTTCTGTGCCGACCGCACCACGGCGGCAGAGGACGAAGCGGAGCTCAAGGCCGAGCGCGAAGCGGAACGTGACGCGGAGCCCAACGACGAGGACTGACGGGCCCTCACGTTTTCAAGCGGAGATCACGCAGACCGCTGCAAGAGGTTTCCAAACTCGCTTCGAGACAACGGCTGCGGCAATGGTTTGCCAGCCTCCTCGAACGTTTCGATGGCTTCCTCCACAAGCTCGCAGAGCTCGGCGAAGACCTGCTTGGCATCCTCACCATGGCAACCGCCGAGGAACAACTCCGGGCAGATGCCGATGAAGCAGTTGTCTTCGTCCGACCACTCGACCACCTTCACGTATCGGTCGCCTTTCGCCATTGGTTCACCTCGTCGATGGCCTTCCGAACCGCTTTTTCGTGATATCGCCGAGCATCATCGCCTCAGTCTCACGGAGTGTGGGGGCCGCGAGCGGCCGCTGCCGCGAGGGCACGGGCGGGGTTGATGGCCAGGAGGCGGTCGATCGCCGCGTTGGATTGCCCCACGTCGGCAAGGACGCGGCGGAGATCGGAGAGCGTGGCTGTCGAGCCGACGAGGTGTGTCCGGTCGGCCGACCAAGCCGCGCCATCCTCGCCGACGACGACCGTCTGCCCGCCGAGCTGGAACGTCCCCATCCCCATCCCCGCCGCGGCCGTCGCGTCGGAGACGACGATCGCCCGGTCGGGCCCCAGCCAGCGGAGCATCGCTCCCAAGAGGAACGGCGGCAGATGGACGCCGTCGGCGATGAGGGTCACAAACGGGAGCTCCTCGCAGGCGAGCACCCGATGGAGGATGTTGTCGTGGCGGGGAAGGAGATGGGGGCAACCGTTGCCGAGATGCGTGAAACAGGAAAGCCCTGCGGCGCAGGCCTCACGGAGGAGCCCGAGCGACGGATCGCAGTGGCCGGCGGCCACGAGCACGCCTCGGCTGGCGAGGAGCGAGATCGCGCGAAAGCCTGGATCGCGCTCCGGGGCGAGCGTTACCATCCGCACGTGCCCCCGCCCCGCGTCGAAGAGCCGCTCCATCGCGGCCGTGCTCGCCTCGCAGGCATGCTCGGGCGGGTGGGCACCGACAAAGCCACGCTCGGCACTGATAAAAGGCCCCTCGACATGGATCCCGGCGACGGTGTCGCCGATCTCTGCGTCACGCTCGATCGCTTCGGCAATCGCCCCGATGCGGCGCTCGAGGAGGGGAAGCGCGTCGGTGATCACCGTCGCCAGAAACCTGCCGCCACCGTCGGCCCGGTAGGCCCGGCAGATGCCCGCGAGCCGCTTTTGTGTGAGATCCGCGGCGCCGAAGTCGAGGCCGCGGTAGCCGTTGAGCTGGAGATCGAGGGGAGCAGGCATGGTCGAGGCTCATCAGGGAGCGATGCCCGCGCGGGGCAGCGTCAGCCCGGCGGGAGGAGGGCCGCGGCGGGGCGATCGAGATGGAGCGAGAGAGCGGCGTGCGTCCGGAGGATCGACGCCGGGCAATCGCGGGAGAGCGGCCCGACGATCGCATCGCGGACGGCGGCTGCCTTGCGGCTGTCGGGCACCGAACAGACGACCAGATCGGTGGCGAGGATTCGCCGCACCCCCATCGAGATCGCTTCGGTCGGCACCTCGGCGAGCCCCGCAAACCATCCCTCCCCCACCTGCTGACGGCGGCAGGCCTCGTCGAGGCGGACGACGATGTAGGGGGCGAGGGTGTCGAAATCGGCCGGCGGGTCGTTGAAGGCGAGATGGCCGTTCTCGCCGATGCCGATCGTGGCGACGTCGAAAGCGCCGGCCGGCACGAGGGCCGCGAGTCTCCGACATTCGGCGGCGGCATCGCGCGAGGCATCGATGCCGTGGAACGCGGCCGGCGGCCGCGGCAGGCGCTCGAGGAGCCGCTCGCGGAGATAGCGCCGGAAGCTCGCCGGATGGCTGTCGCTCAGGCCGGCGTATTCGTCGAGATGGAAGATCGTGATCTTCTCCCACGGCACGTCTTCGCCGGTGAGCGTGGCGAGTGTCTCAAACTGTGAGGCCCCGGTGGCGACGACATACGTGGCGCTCCCCCGGGCAGCGACGGCGGCGCGGAGGGCCGCGGCGGCTTCACGGCCGGCGGCGCGGCCGAGGGCAGCAGGATTGTCGTGGATGTGAATGTCCATCGTGGGCTCGCTCGAGAAGCCTGACTTGTGTAGCGAGCGCGAGTATACCGCCGTGTGGCGGGCTGGTCGGCTACGATGACGGCTCCCCCGGCCCGGGGCGGCGCGGTAGCGCTGCGGCCGGGGGACGCACTCGGGGGAGATGGTATGCAAGTGGCGAACGCAGCGACGGGCAGCTTGGTGGCGGTGGTGCTCTTGGGCCTGTCGGCGGCGTGGGCGACGGCCGCGGAGCCGGCGACACCAGGGAAGCCGATCCGCGTCGGCATCATCGGCCTCGACACCTCCCACTCCACCGCCTTCACGAAACTCCTCAACGACACCGCCGACGGCCAGCACGTGCCCGGCTGTCGCGTCGTGGCCGCATCACCGAAGGGGAGCGCCGATATCGAATCGAGCGTCAGCCGCGTCCCTGAATACACCGCCGAAGTGAAGAAGCACGGCGTCGAGATCGTCGACGGTATCCCGGCCCTCCTCGGCCAGGTCGATGCGGTGCTCCTCGAGAGCAACGACGGCCGCCCTCATCTCGAGCAGGTGATTCCGGTGATCACGGCCGGCAAGCTGGTGTTTGTCGACAAGCCGATCGCCGGGTCGCTCGCCGACGCCGTCGCCATCCACCGCCTCGCGGCGAAGCGCGGCGTGCCGCTGTTCAGCGCGTCGTCGCTCCGCTTCGCCGCCGGTACGGTCGCCGTCCGCTCTGGTTCACTCGGGGCTGTGACCGGCGCCGACACCTATTCCCCGTGCGCCCTCGAGGCGACCCATCCCGATCTCTTCTGGTATGGGATCCATGGCGTGGAGTCGCTGTTCACGGCGATGGGGCCGGGCTGCACGAGCGTGACGCGGACGCACTCGGCGGACGTCGATCAGGTGACGGGGCTGTGGGGGGATGGCCGGATCGGCACCTTCCGTGGCATCCGCCGTGGCGCGGCGAACTTCGGCGGCACGGCCTTCGGGGAAAAGGGGACCGCACCGGTCGGCGCCTTTGACGGCTACCGACCGTTGCTCGTGGAGATCGTGAAGTTTTTCCAGACCGGCGAGGCACCGGTGTCGGCGGAGGAGACGCTCCAGATCTACGCCTTCATGGAGGCGGCCGATGAGAGCAAGCGGCAGGGGGGGAAGCCGGTGACGCTCGCCGAGGTGATGGAGAAGGCGGAGGCCGAGGCGACAAAACGCCTAGCGGCGCTCGGGGCTGAGTGAGGGGGCTGGGTGGCGCTCGGCTCACACGTGGCGCTTCGGGGTCGCCCGTGCCCCGTCGCCGGACGTTCGCTCCGTCGGCACCGTCGCCATCTCGGCCGATGGGCGATCGGCATGCAACCGAGATCCTGACCCAAACGTTGCTTCGGGGTCGCCCGTGCCCCGTCGCCGGACGTTCGCTCCGGGCATCCCTGCCCTCCGCTCTCTCCGCGCCGCCTGCGCTTTCGCCCTCCGGGCTTCGCTTGCCGGCGAGGCCGGCTCTCGGAGCACGGGCGACCCCTCGCTGGCGGCGCTGGAGATGAGTGCGTCTGCCAGGCGTCAGCCGGGGAGACTGCGATGCCAATCGGCCGCCCCGTCGGCCGAGGAGCGTCTGCCAGGCGTCAGCCGGGGAGACTGCGATGCCAATCGGCCGCCCCGTCGGCCGAGG
>Ga0164294_10001244_pt1 | contig 23767 bp, 15 predicted proteins | sample GEODES005metaG_FD_111479 | JGI IMG/M metagenome (GOLD analysis project Ga0164294, IMG submission 111479) | Oligotrophic lake water microbial communities from Sparkling Lake, Wisconsin, USA - GEODES005 metaG | ecosystem: Environmental > Aquatic > Freshwater > Lake | place: USA: Sparkling Lake...
AGACGTTATTCCAAATCCGTTAAGAAGAATAACAATTGAACACACCCCTTCCGAATAAAATGTTAATAGTTCAAACGATATAAAATAATGAGGCTTATTATTTTATATGACCCGAGGGTTTCTCGCAATATTCCTTCTTGTAAAAATATGCGCAGGATTTTCCAACTTTGGCCATTTTGCAAACATTAACAATATGCGAAAATACCCTATTTCTAGCCCGAATAAAAAGACTTCGGAAGCACCAATTAAAAACCCGGATTACATTCCTGAGAAAAACGAGACGATTTTAAGTAACAGCCCACACGTTCGCAATTACAACCCATTTAAACCAAAGAGTGTATACAATGAGAAAATTCGTCGTCTCAATTCCAAAAACATCACTGAGAGAGATTACGAAATAATGGGCGAACAAGCCTTTAGAGAATACGAAGACAACCTTGATTTTTTGGAAAAGTTGATTAATGGTGGTCAAAATGCGTCGGAACCAGGAGAGAATTTAAGACGACCGGGAGGCATCCGCATTCTTATTAATAAGGGGTTGTTTAGTCAATTCACAAATAATGAGGATGATGATGACGACGATGTATTTGTTGGAAGGGGTAAGAACCGGGATAAAAAATCGGAAAATTTTGAAGTTGTTACCAAATATCCTATTAAATTTGCCGATATTGGAGGGTTTGATAAAATAAAGGATGAATTAAAACAATGCATTGAATTTTTATCCAATCACACAAAGTATGCAAAATACAATGTTCGCGTTCCGAAAGGTCTCATTTTAGAGGGCCCGCCAGGTAACGGAAAAACTCTATTGGCCAAAGCGCTTGCCGGAGAGGCTATGACTGGGTTTATTTCTGTTTCTGGGTCGGAATTTCAAGACAAATACGTGGGTGTCGGTTCATCCAGAGTGAGAGAGCTATTTACGCTTGCAAAGAAGAACTCTCCCTGCGTAATTTTCATAGACGAGATTGATGCGATTGGAAGAAAGCGATCGGGAGATGGGGAAACGTCGTCTAATGAGAGAGACAGCACTCTTAATGAGCTTCTCGTTCAACTTGACGGTTTCAAGAATAATAGCGGAATCTTTTTGATTGGTGCAACGAATCGCGCGGATTTGTTGGACCCTGCGCTTGTGAGGCCAGGGCGAATTGATAAGCGAATTTACATTGGTCTTCCAGATGCGGCAACACGCGAAGCTATTCTATCAGTTCACAGCAAAGGAAAGCCTTACGACGAGTCATTCATTGTGAAGGACATGGTTGATTTAACCATGGGGTTGTCGGCTGCGCAGATTGAGAATTTGCTTAATGAGGCAATGTTAAACGCTTTGAGATATGACCGAGATGCTATGACGTCTAAGGATGTTGACGTTATTATGAACAAGATGATGGCTGGTTGGCAACCAACGGATCACCAATTTACGTCTGATATAATTGACCACATTGCTGTTCACGAAATGGGTCACGCCGTTATGGGATTAGTCGCAAAACATCATTCAAAAATGACCAAAGTTATTATTAATTTGTCGTCACCTAAAAGCCCGGCTTACACTGTTTTTGAGGGGTCAACGTCAAGTATTTATACGAGGGAAGCGCTTTTTGAGCATTTGGCAATCCTATTGGCTGGAAGAATTGCCGAAGAAATCTTTTTTGACGTTAGCATAACAACTGGTGCGATTAATGATTTTGAGGAGGCGTTCAAATTGGCCGAAAAGATGATTGTTTATTATGGAATGGGCAAGCATAATATTATTTATCCTAGTTTGAGCGACAAGTATAAGGAGATGATTGATACCGAAGTGGTTGATTTGATAGATGATGCAAATAAGTACGCGACTTTTATATTAAAGAACTGCAAGGAGCTTATGTTAGAAGGTGCCGATGTGTTGAAGAGAGACAAGTTGTTAAAGGCTGATACTCTTATTGACCTCATTGAGACAAAATATAGCGATATTTTTGACTTGAAATACGTGAAATAATAACTTTTAGCTTTATTGTCTTGTTTATATGTATACATGGACTACTATCTAGCTCCATCATTTTATGCGCATGCAATAAATGGTATACTATTATTTATTGCAGTAATAATCATTATAACAAATTATTCAAAAATAACTAGACTTGAAGCTTATCCTGGAAGAACTGTTGTCTTACTACTATTGTTGTCAATTGCAGTAGGAATTCACGGAATATCGCATCTGGGTCTTGAACGCGTTTATGGGTTTAACCCGTTAAAATGCGTTGCAAGTGTGTAAAAACCAACTAAAAAAAGAAAAAAAATAATAATAAAAAGATAAAAAGAAAATAAGAAAAAAGAAAAATACAAAAAAATTGATTTTGTTTTTGTATTTTAATGATAACTAAACTTTTATACATATACGCCATGGCGACGGTGTTGATGTTTTCACAAGAACTAACAAATGCATTTTCCAGCTATTTTAAGAAATGCGTTCGCGGGTATCATCTGATCAACATGGATCCAATTAAGGAATCTGTCTGGGAGTCTATTAATAGTCTGGTTTTGACGCATTCTGGTGGAATTGTATATGAAAAAAGCAGTGGTTCTCATTCACCTGGAAGCGACATTTCCAGCAGTGTTGGCAATTTCTCAAATAAATCGGTAAAATATGAGTCATCTAGTCACGATTGTTTCAATATTAGTTCTTATCGTTTAACTACGGTTTGTTCCGCTGCTTCGCCAGGAAACATTGAAGAAATCGTCGCTGAAATTAACTCAAGAAAGAACTTTCAATACTATTCCATAATTGCGAGAGAAGAGACTGGCGACAAAATTCACTACGACTGGATCGTTTTGCCTGCAGACCATCCAGCGGTTAATCCTTCATTGTACACATGGGTACCAATGATGGGAAAGAGGGGGAAAAACAAGGACGCACAAGTTGGGTGGCGTACAAATGTTATTAACGGGTCAAGTATGAGCATTTCGTTCAGTATGTCATCTCAGTTGTGGATGTCTGTAAATGTTACAGAGGAGATGAAGGCTACGTATATCGTGGCAAGCTCTCAAGTTGAAAAAAAAACAATGATGGATTACGTTTCTCTTTCTGATCAATTTCCTAACGTCTAATTACATTACATACAAATTACTTTAATGGCGCCCCATATGGGCCAACTATAAACCCAGTCTTTAAATTTTGGTTCTGGAACATTTTTCATATAAGCGGGTTTTACTTTGTATTTTGGATGAGGTTTTATTTTAACTGATCTCGGAGACATAATAGATAGACAATGGTTCTATTTTTTATTTATTTATAGTTTTGAAAATCAATTTTTTCTCCGCGTTTAATATTTAATTCTCGGCAAGTTCCGCCTGGAAGTTCTAGTACAAGATCGCCTTTTCCTGGATATGTTTTGCATTCGTCTTTATCAATGCATGGCGGGCAATTATGGTATATTTTATTTATTTTCCCATTGTTAATGAAAACGACGTCTAGTGGCACTAAGCAGTTTTTCATCCAAAACGCGGTTTCTTTTTTATTGCCGGGTTGCAAAACAAACAACAAGGCGCCAAATTCGCCTGAAAATCGCTTTCCCATCATTCCTAGCATTATTTCTCTGTGCGTTTGCAAAACCTTTGTCTTAAATTTATGTTGATTTATATGAGTTATTATGTACATATATACCAACTATCTTATTTTACCTTGAAAATTTAATACTTCATAATATAATTAATAGTTACATATGGGGGCATAATGGAAAAAGCCGACGGTGTTGCCTGCCCAGCATTATTCACAGTTATGCCAGTTGAAGCAGATCCAAGACTAATTCCAGTTGAAGCAGATGCTACAGCAATTCCGGTCTTTTTAGAATCTGTGGTAATAGTTATTGATGTGTTAACGTTTAGAGACCTGGCGGAAAAGTACGTTGACATTAATGGATTCAAAGTACTGCCGGTCACGTTGGGAAAATTTACATACCCTCCATGACTGTGTCCAGGATCAGTGATGGTGTGAGTGTGTCCAGGATCAGTGATATCGTGAGTGTGTCCGTTGTCAGTTACATCGTGTTTGTGCTGAGGCATATTATTTGAATTTAAAGTTGCGGTTGTATTGCCACCGGTTGCGTTCACAATTGTTGGATTAGAACTCCCGTATAAAAATTTACCGATTAAATTTGGAGGCTGTATACTATTTGCTGTATTAGTCGCCACTCCTAAAACTGTATTTAATAAAGGAGCGATAACGGCGTAACGTGAATCAGTAACTGTTCTAGTTTGTCCATCGCATATTACCCAACCATCTGGGTCGCTTTTTGTGGGATCCGTTGGAGAATACGGATAAAAATATTGCATTATACTTAGTGGCGGTGGCGAAACCATGTGGCTATTAGTATAAAAACTTGCTGGATATGACATTTATACGATTTTATATAATTTTTGTTTAAATCTTTACTCATTCAAAAGTATATTTTCCTGCTTTTTTTCTTGGATAAGCTGTTTCATTTCTTTAATTTCTTCCGTTTGCGTTTTAATTATTTTTTTAGCAAATTCGCGAACATTGGGAGAAATATTGGGTTTCTCTAATATATTTTTGCTCGTAAATAGAGCCATGTCATGATGTTCAATCATTTCTCTCAAATAGTTGGATTCATTAACGTATATTTGTCTTCTATAAAGCCACAATGCCGCAAAAAAACATAAAAATAAAGGCACGTAATAGGTAATAGTTACTGTTTTATTATGCATATCAAACATGAGAACCTCTAAAATTCCCATAATAAATGCCATTATAAAAGAGATATAAATCTTACTTAAGTTATTGGTAATGTTAGCAATATCGTTTGTCATTATGTTTGACATAATAAAATAGTTAGTTAAAAACCCAGTAATTATCATGTATAACACAGAAAATTTCAATCCCATCATCATTTATAATACTTTTAGATTAGAATATTTTTATTTGTTTTTTTTTCGTTTTTCTTTTTGTTTTCGTTTTTCTTTTTGTTTTCGTTTTTTCTTTTTGTTTTGTTTTTTATCTCTATTTTTTAAGTTTTCTCGTAACATTTTTTTTAGATTTCACAATAAAACTGCGAATCTTATGCTGTTGTTCGCATATCATATCAACTATATCTTGAAAATAACTTCGGAACTCCTTTTTCATTTTTTTGACTTCGTCAATGCATATCCATCTAATCTCAGCCTTTTCAAATATTTTGGTTCGTTTAATAATGGCAACATCAAGGCGTTTTTGCAAGAATCGTTGGTTGTTATTGTAGTAATATGGTAACGCCGAGTCATATTCCATTTTAAATATGTGCATCCTGTAATTACTGTGACCGTCGCTTTTATAATCAATGTTGTAAGTGCCGTTTCGTTTTAACATTTTAGACAAATCTGAGTCACTTCCTAAAAATCCAGTTAACTCTTCTCCACCCTCACGTATAGCAGTCTGTATATAGGTTTCAGAATCGTCAGTTCCCCCGCCGAAATCGCTCCATCCGGGAGTGTCGCAATAGTCATGCTCCTTTCCAAATAAAAAGTATAGTTTATTTTTATATATGCAAGTCGGTAATATTCCAGCGCCCATAAAATATAAAAATATTATTATTATTGGGAATATTATCATTAATTTAGAAAAGTTTTATATCTACACATATATTAAAATGAATCAACAACAGCAACTCATTAGGTTAATAAATATGCGAAACGCAGTGCTTCAAAGACAAGCCGCCATAGATAAACACAACGCTGCTATCAGAGAGCGCAATTTAGCCGAGCAGCAACAACAAACACAACAGCAACAACAAGTCCAACAACAACAACAACAACAAGAACCCGATCAAGAGAAATCCCTCCAAGAACAATTAGACGTCATTGAACAAATTAACGACTCTAATAATACTGTTCAAATAGAATATTACATTAATTACTTACAAAATATTTATGAACAACAATCAGCCGCCTTGTTATTGGAGCAAATAGAAGAAGATTTACATAACAATGAAGTTGAAAAAGTCCAAAAACTTCTTTCAAAATAAATGAAAAATATATAAAGTTTATTAAATTATATATTTTTTAAAAAGCCACCGCTACAATCATTATTTAATTACTGCCTTCAAATCCGGCTTCAGCAGCAAAGTTATTTTGACCGCTCATAATTGCATTCGCCGTGCTTCCAGCCAAACGAACCGTTGAACCGCTATTTGTATTGTAATTTACAGTTATTCTAGCAGATGTAATAGCGCGGTTATTTCCACTGTATGGATTTCCAGTTACGGTGATGGAATTTATGTTCAAATCGGCCAAAACTTGTGAATACAATGTCGTATCCGCCGCAGAAACAAACGTCGTTGAATCGCCTGAAATGTACTCTAATGAAAGTGACGCGTTTTCAGAAACAGATGGATTGCTATTATTGTATTGATGAGAATTTCTTGTAACAACATTGAATTTGAGCAACCAATTTTTAAGTGATACCGCATTGTTAGTTCCAAGATAAACATCCGTAAAACTATATACGATTAAAGCCTGACCATTTAGACTTATATCACGAACAACAACGTCGTAACCATTTGAATCAGTTGTTTTTGTTCTTGACAAGACTGGTTGACGATAAGGAGCCGCAATGGGAATGACTGGTTCAGCGCTCAAATGATTCAAGCTATTTACAGCGCGAACGTCAATTGATACTTCGTCGGCCGCAATAAAATTCGCACTAGTTATGCCCCCTGCGACATCCACCGTGTTGCCATAAGCGTCCACGCTGCTCTGAGGGTAATTTACGCAAGCATCTCCGCTAGTAATTGTAATGTTATTGCTAGAATCAAGTGAATAATTTGTCAAGTATAAAGGCCCAACTGAATTGCTGCCATTTTCATTTATGACAATGTTGCTGTAAAAAAGATTGTAATAACCATTTCCAGTCACATTCACTTTAACAGTTGGAGTTTGAAGTGTGTGCGTGTCAAGAAGAGTTAGTTTAACTGCTGGAATGCCATTTACGCTTGTCGTTGAAGAAACGCCCGCAAAATTATAAGCATTCAATGGGTAAACAGTCACTGTGTAATTGTCACCCCAGTTAAATGGCAAGTAATTGGGTTGGGTGCTATCAAATGATTGTGTAGTAAATGTGTTAGTTGAAAGGTTCACGATCGCAGTGTTTGTGAAGGTGGCAGTGCCATTGTTGCTCAAATCAGTAATGCTTTGAGAATTGTCGTAAACAGTCGTGAAAACAGATTTGGTTTGATTATTCACGTGCGCAACGGATATAATGTATGGGTTTTGAGTGCTCACAGACCCATAAGTTGGCGCGGTAAATTGAACCGTTAAATAACCATGAAGAACATTCTTAGTAGCATTTGCAACAATGGTTGGGGTCACGCTTCCAACTCCATCATAAGTTATCGTTCTTTGGTTATATAACTGGTTCGTCGCAGCGTTAAGGTTAGACACTGTAATATTCAAGCTTCTCATTCTCAACGTTAAAGGAACGATTGAATTATTTGTAATAATGGTTGTAATAGTTTTTTCAGGATTGGCGTTTCCAGATGAATCGTAAGTAAAGCTCCAAAAGTTGTTTGAACTGTCGGTAATGCTGACAAAATATTTTGAGTAATAAGTGGCATTCAATGTAATGTAAGGAGCAGAAATATTGTAATTGGCATTTGCAACGGGTGTTACAGTCATGGCGCTTGTTCCGGAGTGCGTCGTTTGCGTGTAATCTGATGCCTTTCCAAAACGATTTGTAAACGCTCCGGAGCTATTGTTTACAATTGGATAAACAGTCAACACCACTTTATCATTCCAAACAAAAGGCAAGTAATTTGATTTGGATGGATTGGTTGATTGAGTCTTGATTGTGAATTGCGTCGTCGTTCCATTAACTGGTTGCAAATATCTGGTGGCGTCATTGATAGAACCATTGCTAATTGAACCAGAAACGACGTCTGCGATCATGTATGTGTGCGCGGTATCGTTGACAGTAAAAACCAAGTCGTAACTGGTCACCGTTCCTTGCGCATTAGCGTCAACGCCGCTAATATCTATAAGAACGCTTAAGTAAGGATTTAATGATATATCAGCATTTTGAATCCAAGAGCAGGTGGGTGCATTGTAAGCGGGTATCACCAATGGATTAACTGGTAAGGCACCCGGATTACCGTGTTCATCTAACTCAGTGACATATATTGTCATGGCGTCTCCCCAGTTAAAGTTCAAGTAGTTGTCTCCTCCAGGAGCGAATGATTGAGACGTGAAAACAAAATAATAACCAGTGTCGTCGGATGTTAATCTCAACCCGAGGGCATGCTCTCTGCCGACACCAAACCCAGCTAAATTGGTAAACATTCCTGTATTTTGATTATTTGTATCATTTTGAACGATTATCTGATAATTGGTTGAGATGGAATCAAATGGAGCCATAAATTTGAATGAGATGCTTGGATGAGCGTTGTCTAACGTCGCATTGTTCACCAATTGCAAATTCCTTATAGAGCTAGCGGCATCAACCGTTACACTTGAACTTACAGCACCCAAACGGTTGGTGGTTCCAACTATGGGGTATACAATTATGTCTATCTTATCTCCGTATTCAAAAGCCAAATAATTTGGTGAAGACACATTGAGAGATTGAGTTAAAACTGTGTTGCCGCTGAATGTAATGGGTGTTACAGGCGCATTGTTTACGTTAATGTATGCGATGTATTGATTTCCAGCGGGAGCTCCAGTTGAAGGAGTTGTAAAAGCAAAATTTATGTAGGGGTGGAATTGGTTCGCGGAATCGTAGTACATATCGGCATTTGATGTTATTTGTAAGTCTCTAACTTTCGTGCTTTCAGGAAGAAGAACACTTGCAAATTGCCCCAAATTGTTATTAGAATCTATGGACTGAATGCTCACAGTTAATCTATCGCCCCAGCTAAATGGGAGATAGTTATTTGCCGTTGAGTCTGTTTGTTGCGTTATAAACACATAATTTTCGCTAGCATCTGGGCCAGTTAATGTTAAATTGTCAAGAGTGTAATTGCTGTAGTTGCAAAACGTTACAGGGGCGCTTGTTCCCCTAGACACTTTTATGAGATAATAATCAGTTGTGTCATCTTGTGGTTTACCAAATTGAATGGTAACATAAGGGCTGTTGGTGTTAAGATCCTCATTCGGTAAAAATTTCAACGCTTTCACTGCGGATCCTCCGGAAATGAGTTTGAAAACAACCTTGCTTAAATAGCCATACCTGTTGACAGATGAATCTCTTACATACAAATATAGCTCTATGTTATCTCCCCAATTAAAATCAAAATAATTATCAGCATCCGCGTGCCCTGATTGCAATTTCAAATAGTAAATCCCATTAATTGTCACAATTGATAAAGGATCACCATAAATTGAACTAGACACGGTGTTGGTAAGGTTCTTTGCATATAAATAAAAGTTTCCTCCGGTAACAGAATTGAAAGTCAATGTTAATTGAGCGTATTCAGTTGCTTCCGAATTAGCGACAGAATTTAATGACGTGGGACCAGTTAAACCGGTTAAAGAAACAACATTTTCAGTGCCGAATTCATATGTGTTCGGGTCAATTGGTCGCACACTAACTTGAAGACTGTCGCCCCAGGCAAATGGGTAATAATTGGCGGAAGAATCAGAAAATGATTGAGAACGGAAAATGAACGTGTTATTTCCACTGTTATCTAACGTTAGATGATTAAATGTGTTATCTGGAACATTGCAGAATTTATAAGGAGCGTATGAAGGGTGGCTTGTGTTAGAAACCGTCACAAAGTAGTAATTTGTGGGAATATTAGTGGGTCCTTCAAATTTAAATGTAAAACGAGGATTTGTTGGGTGATAATCATCATTGTCAATAAAATTCAAATTATTTACTTGATCCGCACCGACAATTAATTTTGTTGCCACCGCGCCCAAGTAAGCGTAGTTCAAATCCTTCTGGTATAATTGAATTGTTAAATCGTCGCCCCAATCATAAATTTCTAGGTTGTTGTCTGTTGAATTTGAGTTGGCAGAGTTTACAAGAATAATCTTAGTATTTCCAGAAGCATCGGTTGTGCTATTCGCGCTTTCAAATGTTTGTGTGTGATTAGACACGGAATCAAGAACGGAAATAAAGTAAGACCCAAGACCTCCAGTAAAAGTCAAGGTAATTTCAGGGGTTTCGGTTAATGGCGTATTGAAAATGGCTGATAAATTTGAAACGGCGGAGAGACTGGGTAAAGTAATCGTATTAGGAGCGCTCAATATATTAGTGGCTGAATCAACGGCCTGAACTGAAACTTGAAGCCCATCACCAAATGTGAAAGGTAAGAAGTTGTCAACTCCCTCTACACCTTGGGTTTTAAACTTATAATTTCCACTGGCGTCTGGGCCAGAAAGAGTTAAGTTGTTCAAGTTATCTTCTAGAGGCGCATTTGAATACTTCTTCACAACGTTATTTGATGTGTTTGTCACAGTTATAAAGTAATATTGTGTGTTGAGATTGTCTGGCTCCTTAAATTGAACGGTGATATAAGGAGTAATATTATTAACGTCGTCATTAGGAACAAATTTTAATCCAGAAACAGCGTGTTTTCCTGTAAGGTCGGTTGTCGCAATAGCTCCAAGATAATGGTCGTAAACTGCATCCTTTTGATAGACATTAACCGTTAAGGTATCTCCCCAATCATAAACTTGCAAATAGTTGGCGTTTGAATTGGTCACGTCGCTTGAGAAAACAATCGTTGTTACGCCGTCAATGGATGGGCCAGCAATTAAGTCTGTGAATATAGTAACGACTGAACCCTCTGTGACCGACGCGTAATAGCTGCCGCTTCCTCCAGTAAATGACAAAGTAACCTCGGGAATATCTAACAATGGGGTGTTAATGCTGGATTGCAAATCTGTAACAGCGGCAGTGCCAGTCAAGGTAATGCTATTTACAGCACCCAACTCGTTTGTATCTCCGTTAACTGGCTGAACTTTAACTTGAAGCGTTTCACCCCAAACAAATGACAAATAGTTGTCGGAACTATCGGAATCAGATTGGGTTTGCAAATTGTAGATGCTTCCATTTTTAGTCAAGGTTAGGCCTCTGTAATTATTGTAGCTTGGCGCATTGCTGAATTTATAAGGAGTTGTTGGCGAAGCTGAGCTAATAATTGTTATAAAGTAATAATCAGTTTGGAAGTTATCAGCCGCGGAAAACTCAACATTAATATAGGGGTTGCTTGTATTATAGTCAGAGTTGTTGACGAAAGTTAAACCTTGAACCATGTGCGCTCCAACAATTTGTTTTGTCGCGCCCGCACCTAGGTAAGAATAGATGGGATATTTTTGATACACGCGGACGGTCAAATCATCGCCCCAAGTGAAATTTTCCAAGTAATTGTAGTTGGAATTCGTTGATGGGTTTGTTGTGGAATTTGCGAGAACAATTGTGGTAACCCCATTGGTGCTGGTGCTCAAAGCGTCTATGAAAATGTGTTCTTCTAGAGGAGATGAGTCTATCACGGAAATATAGTAGGCGCCATTTCCTCCAGTAAAAGTTAAAGTAATTTGTTGAGTGTCAGTTAACATATTATTGATGCTAGTATTTAACTGAGAAACAGCTGCGAGACTTGGCAAAACAATCGTGCTAGGAGAACTCAATATGTTAGTCTGTGACTCAACTGCCTGAACTGAAACTTGAAGGCCATCACCAAACGTGAAAGGTAAGAAGTTATCAACTCCCGCCACGCCTTGGGTTTTAAAAGTGTAGTTTCCACTAGCATCTGGGCCATCAACGGTTAAGTTGTTCAAGCTGTCGTAGTATGGAGCATTTGAATACTTCTTTACAGCGGTCGTTGATGTGTTTGTCACAGTTATAAAGTAATATTGTGTGTTGAGATTGTCTGGCTCCTTGAACTGAACTGTGACATAAGGAGTAACATTATTAATATCGTCATTAGGCACAAATTTTAATCCAGAAACCATGTGTTTTCCTGTAAGGACAGTTGTCGCAATAGCTCCAAGATAATGGTCGTAAACCGCATCCTTTTGATGCACGTTAACAGTTAAAGTGTCTCCCCAATCATAAACTTGCAAATAGTTAGCGGCTGAATCGGTGTTGTCGCTTGAGAAAACAATCGTTGTTACACCGTTAACGGATGGGCCAGCAATTAAGTCTGGGAATATAGTAACGACTGAACCCTCGGTGACCGACGCGTAATAGCTCCCGTTTCCTCCAGCAAATGACAAAGTAACCTCAGGAATATCTGACAATGGGGTGTTAATGCTGGATTGCAAACCTGTAACAGCGGCAGTGCCAGTTAAGGTAATATTGTTTACAGCACCCAATTCATTTGTGCTTGGGTCAACAGTTTGCACGCTAACTTTAATATTATTTCCCCAAACAAATGGGAAATAGTTGTCGGAACTATTGGAAACGGATTGAGTTTGGAAATTGAAAACGTTGTTGGATGCATCTGGGCCGGTTAGAACTAAAGTATTATAATTGTTGTATGTTGGAGCATTGCAGAATTTATAATGCACTGAAGGATGAGCCAAATCAGTAACGGTTATAAAATAATAATTTGTTTGGAAGTTATCGGCGTAAGAAAACTGAACATTAATATAGGGGTTGCTTGTATTATAGTCAGAGTTGTTGACGAAAGTTAACCCTTGAACCATGTGCTCTCCAACGATTTGCGTTGTCGCAACAGCGCCTAAGTAAGAGTAGTTCAAATCCTTCTGGTATAATTGAATTGTTAAGTTGTCTCCCCAATCAAAGTTTTGCAAGTAATTGTAGTTGGAATTTGTAGAGGGGTTTGTTGCAGAATTTGCAATAACAACTGTGGTAACTCCATTATTGGTGGTGCTTAAAGCGTTTTCAAAATTTTGTGTATAATTATCGGACGCGTCAAACACTGAAATAAAATAAGATCCATTTCCACCAGTAAATGTTAAAGTAAATTGTTGAGTGTCAGTTAACATATTGTTGATGCTGGGATTTAACTGAGAAACGGCAGAGAGACTTGGCAAGGTAATCGTGTTAATTGAGCTCAATATGTTCGTGTTTGGATCTACGGCTTGCACGACAACTTGAAGGCCTTCGCCAAATGTGAATGGCAAGAAATTTTTGCCCGAAGAATCATTTCCCTGGGTCTTAAACTTATAGTTTCCGCTGGCGTCTGGACCAGAAAGAGTCAAATTATTATAATTGTTACCAACGAGAGCGTTTGAATATTTGGTTATGGCGTAACTTGTTGTGTTTGTCACCGTTATAAAGTAATATTGCGTCTGAATGTTATCTGGTTCCTGAAATTTAACCGTGACATAAGGAGTAACGTTATTAATGTCGTCGTTGGGCACAAAAGTTAAATTGCGAACCATGTGTTTGCCAGTGATTGTAGTTGTGGCAACCGACCCAAAGTAGTTAACGTATGATGCATGTTTTTGATATAATCTAACTATTAAAGTGTCACCCCATTCAAAGGTAGAAACGCGATTGAATGACCCATCGGATGTGAAATTAGTCAATATAATGGTGGTTGTGTTTCCGACCACGCTTGACTTAACAACGTCTGATAATATTGTCACGTCTGACGCATCCGTAACAGACGCATAATAGTTAGCGCTTCCAATTCCATTATTGTTAAACGTCAATGTGACTTCTGGCAAATCTGTCAACACATTATTGATGCTTGCATTAAAATTGCCAACGGCAGTGGTGCCAATTAAGCTAATGGTGTTGTTAAGACCCAACTCATTATTTGTGTCAATTGGTTGAACGGTCAAGTTAATATTATCTCCCCAAGTAAATGATAAGTAATTTGCCGCGCTGGAGTTACTGGATTGTGTTAAGAATGTGTAGCCTCCGCTCACGTCTGTAGATGCGATTAATGTTAACTCTCTGTAACCTGTGCTATTAGGGGCATTGTTGAATTTTGCGATTGAAGACGATGTTGTGTTGTTAACTGTTATCAAAAATTTGTCAGTTGATTTGAGATTGTCTGGCGCAACAAAATAGACTGTGAGGTGAGGATTTACAATATTAATGTCGGCGTTATCAACAAAAGTTAAACCAGAAACGGCTTGTATTCCAACAACCCTAGTCGTTTTAACTTTGCCCAAATATCCATGCGCGACATCTTTGGTGTATAAACTAATTTCCAAATTTTCTCCCCAGTTAAATGGCAAATAGTTGGCACCGGATGGATCTGCGTATTGTAACACTATTTTTGTTGTTCCAGTTACGGTGTTACTCACAACGTCTGTTAATGGGGTGTCTATAACTCCGTCAGCAAATATGAAATAAGATCCATTGCCGCCTTGTATAGTGAGGGTGATTTTGGGGAATTCCGAAAATGGGTCATTAATTGTGGCTGAAAGACTGTCTACGCCTGGAGTGCCAGCAAAACTAGTAGTTTTTGCCGTTCCTGTTTGCCCGTAAATATCAGTTGGGGTTACCGTAACAGTCATTCCATCACCTAAAGTAAATGGAACGTAAAATGGGGCGGCGGGATTTGTTGCTTGAGTTGTCACTGAATAAGAACCGTTGCCATTTTTCGTTAATGAGACAGGGTAAAAGTGAAGTGGCTCGCCAGTTAAGCTGCTGTAAGAAATGTCTATAGCAAACTTGGTGGGGTCAATTCCAGCATTTGATGGGTCGTTAAATTGGAATGTGACCTTGGGCAACAATGAATATGTGGGGTTTTGGATAAAATCAAGGTTTGTAACCATGCCAATTCCAGGGAAAGAAAGGCTATTTGAATTTACTGAGGTTAGGTTGTATATGTAATTATTTCCGGTTACAACCTTGTTCAAATCATTTGTATAAGTTTGCAAGGTAGCGCTAATTGACACTGAACCATCGGTTGATTTTGCAACATCCGCCGCAAAAATCGTGCTCAATGCGTTGGATGACACATCTTGAGTATTTCCAGCAGGATTAGCCGCACCGTTATAAACAATGCGTTGTTTTGAACCAGTAACGGTTCCGTCTTTGCTATTTGTGCTGGAATTTGACCAAGTCAATCGCGCATAGTTATAATCGGTTTGATTTAATCTCGTTGCGTAATAGTAATTTGCCAAACTGACACTGCCCATATAATCAGGGAAATCTTGTAACTTGTATGAAAACGCGTTTGCTTTAACAGATGCAGCGCTATTATAAACCCCCGCGGCGCTAGTAGACGTCAAATAAATAGTGCTTGAAGCATTGCTATTTACGTCTGTCAAATTAGCACCAAATTTAACAACTCCGCCGTAGCTCACACTCGTGAAATCTGAAACGTAGCTAACGTAAGCCTTAATAGTGAATGTTACGAGAGCGTTAGTAGCGTAAACTCCGGACACGTCGTAATCATTAGACGATAAATCAAAGCTGTCCAATGAAATGTCGTTAAGGAATAAACTAATGGGGTTTTTTGTGAGAGCAACGTCGTTAAACCCGTAAGTTCCAATTCTTCCAGTAACGGTAATTGGGATATAACTTCCGACCAATGAACCAGTCGTGTTGAAATTATTTTTGTTTAAAGGGGTTGTCGCGTTATACGCTATTGCGCCGACCGTAACCGCAATTGTTCTTGGGTTAACCTTCATTATTATTCCATTTGTTCCCACGGTGTAAAATCCGGTTTTGCCGTATTCTCTGACTTGGCCATTCTCCTTTAAGCCGGAAGCAGTTAAACCAAAGACATAACCGGCTTGGAAGGTTTTACCCTTAATGGTTGTCGCATTTTGAAATCCAACACTCGTTGCAGAGTTGTTAATCGTGTAATTCGTCGCTATATAAGCTGCAGAAGCGTCAGACCAAAAGTTGACGGTTGAGTTGCCCACTTGCGTGACGGCGTAAACATTGCTGTTGATTATTCCGCCGGCGTAAACGCTGTTTAAAACAGTACCGTCAAAATTTGTAGAATCAAAGGTTGCCTCGGTCGCGGTCGCCCCGTACGTTAATATGTATGAATCAATGTTGTGAAGCCCGTTACTTAAAGCATCCGATGGTTCGGTAAAGTTAACGACCAATGCATCGTCTGTGTTATTATTTGAAAGTGTTAAATTTGTTGGGGCGTTAATCTTGTTTGTGTAAAACGCATTATATATATTAGCGGAATCAACCACGTTGAACGATGTTAATCTACCAACTTCGCAGAAAAACGTATAATCGACGTCTTCTACAAGAGGAATTATTTCATTAGTCATTGTGTCTGTAACACTAGTTAACCCAATATTTAATGAATTTCCAGTTAAAAACGAAGAGATTTGAACGTTGTCGTTTGTGGAAAATGTTGAAATTCTATTACTTACAGTTATTACGGTTCTATTGTTGCTGGCATCATACGCAACTGATGAAGTTTTAATTGTATCATAAATGTTATCCGCTGTAATATACTGATTGCTTGAGTCAATAAGAGCTGTAACGTTTCCAGGAATGTAAATTTTGGTGCTGTTTGCGGTGTAACTGGCTCCAGAAAAGTTGCGAAAATTTTTGTAATAAGAGTATAAACCAGTTTGTCCATTTACCAAGTTGGACGAAGCGTCGGCAGATTGAGCGTATAAATCTATTCTGAAAACATCGCCGAGGGGGTTACCATTTAAATCCTTATTGTAATCAATGCATTTCACCCACAACTGTGAATAATCTGGGCGTGAGCTAGTTGTGTTTCCACTCAAATCATAAACCCCAGAAACATCTGGTGGGTTTGTAGACAATGAAATTAAGGTTGGGATTCCGGGTGGTGCTGAGACATAAAATGCTGTATAGGGAAAAACATACGTCTTTTTTGAATTTTTAATTATAAAACTACCGTAATAAGTGTTATAGTCTCCGTATGCAAATGGAACGGCAATATTAGCTAAGTCAATGTTTGTTTGTAAAACAACGTTTTTTGTGGTGCTTGAAAAAAGAGACGATTTGTAGTTAAACACTGCCGATAGTATTGTTCCAATATTTATTAAGTTGGTACTAAACAAAAGAGTGCAAGAGCTCGTGTCCGCGTCGACAGATGACCCACTAAAGGATAAGGTGAATGACATCTTTATACTATTAATATATATTAAAATTATTTGCGATAAAAAGTCTAACACAATAAAAACCTCTAAATATCATAAAATTTATTATTTTTCTAATATATAACTATGAAGAGGTCTAGAAAACCAAGCCGCAAATTTAAAATAAAAACTAACTCAGCAAAAACTCATAAAAAATATGGAAAACTCGGGAAAAAGGTAAGGAAAACTAGAAAAAATTCAAGAGCCAGAGGAATAATAACGAATCCATTACCCCCCGACGACGCATCAAAGAATAAAAAATCGTATTCTCCGACAATAAACGAAAAACTTATATCCCTAAAATCTACGTCTAGAGAAAAAATTCAAGACTGCAATAACGTGCGCGCGTTTAAATTGGAAGAACCGTTAAAAATTTCGGTTCCAGGAGAATATTATGGGCATTCTTGCCAAAAATATACGAGTTCTGAAGCCAAGAAATTTTTATTACACAATCTTTCGGCGAATAAACACATAAATCCTGATATAATAGTTCCGCCAAAGCAGCAACAATCAAACTGTTGGTTCAATACTATGTTTGCCTCGCTTTTTATAAGCGACAAGGGGAGAAAATTTTTCCATTATTTTAGGACTTTAATGATAGAAAGCAAACAAGCCAGCGGAACACCAATTCCTGAGAAGCTGGCAGATGCTTTTGCATTATTGAATTTTGCAGTTGAATCGGCGTTAACTGGTTCAAAATATGCTTACGAATTGAATACGAATAGCATTATTAAGAAAATATACGAAAGCATACCGGAAAAATATCACAGTGTTTATCCTTACGTTGTTGGGGTGGATGAAGCCAGTAACCCTTTGCGATATTATGGAAGTATTATTACTTATTTGGATGAGCACTCTTTGCAGTTTTTATTTGTTTCAAATTTAAAAACGGATTGGAGACGCCGGGTTGAACGCGAAATAGTTGGTCTTGAACATAAGCCACACGTTGTTATCTTAGAGATTTTTGACGACGAGTCAAAAACTCTTTCAAAACCGTCGCATTTTACAGTAGATGGAGGTGAATATAAATTAGATAGCTGCGTGGTCAGAGATACGACACAGCAACATTTTTGCGCAACTATTACTTGCGAAGGGGACGAAATGGGATACGATGGAATGAGTTTTCATAGATTAGTTCCAATGAAATGGAAAGGCGATATAAACAGTAATAAATCTTGGGGGTTTGAAGGTTCAAACGATTCCGATGGAACTCCATTGAAGTGGTCTTTCAAAAACGGGTATCAGTTATTGTTATATTATCGGGTAAAATAAATGCGCCCGGGTTGTTTTGTTTTTTTATTTCCATATATTAGTAGTAGCATTGTTATGAAAAAAACAAAAAAATATAGAGGAGGTCAAGTCAGAGATTTAAGAAATAAAGGTGGACCTAACAAAACGATAAATGTCACTTTTTCAGGAACTCAAGAACCCAACCCGATTTTAGTTAGAGGCGGCCCAATTCCTCCACCAATAATTCAAACCCGCGTTGGAGGAATACTTTTAAATTTTATAGAACTTGTTAAAACACAATTAAAAAATACAGGTGGAGTGGCTGATATTAGATTAGCAAACGGTGCAGTAGATATTTGTGAAAAAATGTTAGATTATCCAGAATCTTCAAATTTGGAAAATTATATATTATTAAGTTTATTTTTTGATACTGCAGTTATTGATTATTTAATTTCAGCATTGCATCAAACTTTACGACATCGGAAGGGTCGGTATGATAAAGAAGAACCTTATGATGTAACTGAACATTTCCAAAATCCATTATTACCTCATGAGGTTGGTAAAATAGATTCTAGACGGTTTTTTTCTCTCATGGTTTTATCTTCAAGAATGTGTTTAAACTACAAGTTAAGGTCAAATAAAGAATGTGAATTGTTTGAAAAGTTAAATGAATTGTTCCAAGGAGGTAATGGTCCAAATTTTAATTCATCTAGCATAGGGAGAGTATTTAACAATTTTATAAAAACAAATTCTGCATTTACAAATGATTATGTTAAAAAATTAATAGATGGAGAGAGAATTTATGAAATTTATAGAGGAAATTATTTTCAAGCTGATAGAGAGATATCAAAGCAATTAATAACCGCGAGACTAAATAGATGGTTAAAAATTGTTCCCGATGAAAATTTTATTATAGATGTTCCTGTTTCATATTTGTTCAATAAATTCACGAATAGAGAGAAAGAGTTAATGAATAAGAATGCCGAAATGTGCAAAACAATTTCTGAAAATGCGGATGCGTTTGGAACACGAGCGGTTCCAACATCATTGTTGCCGACGTCGGTTTTTAATATTGAACAAAATGATAACATAGATTTTGATAAAATTAACGAGTTTTTACATAAATTATCTCCTGCACCTGTTCAGAAAAAACTAAAGAAACAACAAATAAAGAAACAACAAATAAAGAAGAATAAAACACAACTTCTCAACCTGGATAAAAAGGGAATACGAGGCACTAGAAAAATCCGATAAATACTATTAGCCGACGTTTTATGTTTTATGTTTTATTATTATATGAACGGTTACGGTTTATTTCATATAATAATTGCATCGGTTTTATTTGCTTTTGGTTACGAAAAACTGGATATGAATATAGCAAATACGGCAGTCTGGTTGAGCGGAGCTGCGTATTGCGGAAAAGATAATTACAAAACAATGACGCTCAGTGGCCCGGCAACCAATTTTATTGTTTCTGAAATACTATACGATTCGGAAACAGACTTGCAAGGATTTGTTGGTGAGTTGCCAAAAACCAAAACTATATACGTCGTGTTTCGCGGGTCTTCTTCAAAACTAAACTGGCAGGCAGATTTTGAGATAATTCGCAGAGAATATTATACTTATCCGGAGTGCGAGTGTTCGGTTCACAATGGGTTTTACAAGGCTACAACAAATTTGAAAGATAAAACGATAGAATCTGTTTTGAATTTGCAAAAAGTCGGCGGATATAAAAGAGTTATTGTAACGGGTCACTCTCTCGGAGCAGCTGTTGCACAACTTATTGGAATGGAATTAACCGCGGTTTCCATAGAAAATCAAATATATAATTTTGGTCAACCTCGCGTGGGAAATGATAAATACGCCGAGTTTTTAAGTAAGAACATGGCTGGCCTGTTATATAGGTTCACTCATAATAAAGACACAGTTCCACACACTCCTCCGCGCGAAATTGGGTACCTTCATTCTTGTAGGGAGGTTTACGAGGATGAAACGGGAAAAGTCGCGGAATGTAGTTCGGATCTATGCGAAGACCCCAAGTGTTCAGACAAATATAGGCTTTCGCAAACAAATACCGCGGATCACACTTATTATCTAGGTCATTTTTTAGATTGTGGTAATAGCACTCAATTGTAAGCATCGTAAAAAAATTTAACCGACGTGGCTAAAAGCAAAAATGCCGTCACTATTTTTGTATATTTTACGGAAAAGTATGGCTTTAACCAGGCCCCAATAAAAACGGCGAATAAAAGACTTAGTAATAATATATTTCCAGCGTAGAAATCAATTTGGTCTCTTCTATAGTATTCCAAAACTCCAAAAATAACAACTGGTAATAACTGGGTGTAAAGCGTCGTTCCAATAATGGTGTTGTAATCAGTAATAACATTGGTAACAGATAACCCGAAAAGAATTGCACCTGCGTGCCCAAGCCCCGTTAATCCGTTTATTATTCCTGATAATGCTCCAATAATTACGAGAACGATTATTTTATTCATATTGTCTTATTTTATTACAACATAATAAAATAAAACCAACCCCCTGATATATTTAATTTATATTGGCGCATTATCGTCTTTTTTATATTTTAATTTACCCATTAAAGAATTTGCACCGTATAAGTAAGCTGCATATCCCACAAAAATACCCATAAAAGCGCCGCAAATGACTTGCAATAAAGTGTGGTTCTTATATTTAATTCTTTGATAACAAGTGTTAATTGCAAGTATCAAATATATTATAGAAATCGCAGGGTTCTTCAATGCAAAAAATATAAAAGCTGTTGAGTAAAACACGTTTTCTGCGTGACCGGATGGCATTCCGTATACATCAAAACTCATTCTTCTACCATGTGCAATAGATGCGTTAAATAAACTTAGATCTTGTGATGGCCTGGGTTGTTTTATAATATGTTTCAAAACAACATTTACAATTATGTTTATTATATAACCAGCCAAATACACGGATAGTAAGGTGCTTTTATTTTTTAGTAAATAAACACTTGATGTCAATAACAAAAACGGGCCTAAATAACCAATATAATCCTTAGTTTTTGTAATCAATGATAATAACTCCATGTTGAAGTAGTATATATATTGCATATATTATATTACGTTGCATCAAATATAACCGATGTATATTATTGATTGCGAAGATATGGTCACTAATATTGATATAAATTCTCGCTGATAATAGTTACACACCAATCGCACCCATTTAAGTTTACAATATTTCCCCTATCATCCAATAATTTTACTCTTAGCCGGTTTATATTTACTGGTCCAAAATAAATTCGCTTATTGTCCTGCATAGAACCACCGAATTCAACGTTGACGTCGCCGACTTTCATGCTTCCCAATTTTATCGGAAGAATTGCGAATGTGTCAGAAACGACAGGAGATTTTAACTTATAGTTATACGTTCTCTCATTGTTTTTAATTATCTCATTTATTGAATAAATCTGCGATTGCGTCAAGATTCTTGGCGCGCTTGGTAAAACTCGCGGGCTCGCCGAATAAGTAGCGTTTAATTTATCCATTATTAATGTTCCCGCATCTTCGTCGCCTTGTAGACTAAAACTATTGGCTGTAACATTTGATCCGGTTGGGTTTGCAGGAACACAAGTGTAAGGTAAATCCGGAGAATAATAGGTGGGTAATTTCAACGTGCGAGACGTCTCTGTTATTCCGATCAATCCATTATTAATGTGATTCTGATTCAAGTCGTCTATAACTAATATGAAATATTTTGGGCCATATAAATCGGGAATAGCTATAGCCGGGTTTCCAGATTGAATTATATTTTGAACTGGGACGCGATATCCTAGAACCCATCCCAACGTTTGATTTACAGCCATTGTTGTCGGAGATCCACAAGGCGTCAATGGATTATGAGAAGGATCTTGCAAACCAACTTGATTGCAAATTAATTGAGAGGTTGGATCAAAAAAAGTTATTATAGTATTTGTATTAATGGTTAACGTGGTGCCTTTGTAAATATAAGTCGCACCATATAAGTTAAGAATAAGTTTTCCGCTATTTGGATTAATATAAACCGGAACAGTTGGAGTTACAGGAATTGCCGAAATTGGTTGTATTCCTGCAACATTTATTCCCGCGGCTGTTATACTCGCTGTTAACGAAGAAACTATTGTCGCTGTAGTATAATTTCCAGGTTCTACGGATATTTTTACATTTGCAGGGGGTTGACCAGCAATTATTGAAGGGATTGTAAGCCAAAAGCACGTGTTCCCATAAGCAGTGTCAATTGTATACCATGTGTAAGGAATTGAGAATGAATACAAACGCAAAGAGAGAACGTTCAAAAGAGGTTCAGATAAATCTAATGTATAATCGCTTGCGGTTTCGTTTGGGCTCGCGGATTGACGATATTGGCTATCCAAAACAATAATTCTGGATGTGACGTTTTTCAAGTTCGGGTTTAAAACATCCTGTGCAACTGGAAGATTGAAATTATTTGAAACGCCGAGTTGTTCGCGGTTCATTGGAAGATGAGAATTATTAAAAACGCTTATTTTTTGCTTTCTATCAGTAATTTTATCCTTTTGAACCTTGTCTTTTTGACTCAGAGCTTCGTTTTGATACCAATTTGCCGATTGTTCTCTCGCGGGGTTTAATTCCGCGGTAACTGGATCTTCTTGATCTTCTTCGTCGGCATTTTCTAATTGGCTAGCGTAGTCAAGGAGAGATTCTTTTAGATCCTGAAAAAAATTAACCATATCCGCGTTATTTTCTTTTGTGAATTTGTCAATATAGAAATCGGATTTTTCTGAAATTAGGTCTGGATCTGGAGTATCTAAATCAAGAATTGTCAGTAATTCAGAAACAGTATAATTATCTATATTCGTGTCTATTTTTGATGCCATGTTATATTTTGTATATATTGGTATAATACTATTATTTTATATTGAAATCGCATGGGTCTTTTGCGTGTTAGTGCTCTTTTTTTAGTTCCTTTTTTTCGGCGGTAAGGTCCTCTTTGCGAAAATGCTCTTTAAAAATGCTTGTCAATTCTTCTTTTATATTTAATCCCGCACATGCATCGTGCTTCATTAGTTTTTCTGGAACAACGGTTATTCCGGATCCCCTTTTTAAATGTGTTTTCTCTCTGAAAAGAATGTGGTCTAAGGCCTTTACAATAGTTGGGTTATAATACTTCAGTTCGCTTCTATCTATTCTATAATTGCTTTTATAAATGTATCTGTTGTAATTTCCGTTGTCATAAACGAAATACTTGTCGTATTGGATTGTGTTGTGAACCAAACCTATTCCTTCTATTTTATTGCGACTATTATTCATTTCAGCGACAAATACGAGAGAATTTTGAGGGATTTTAGGTGACATCTGAAGAGGGGCGCAGTAAATGCATCCTTGTAGTTTTTTTCTCTCTCTATAAGAACAGTTCTCAGACCACGTTTGTTCATTAAATCTGCTTGACGCCACGGTAATAGTAATCATCTTTATTTTTTATTTTTTGTTTCTTGATTTCTTGTTTTTTGTTTTTAACGAAATGCGCGTCAATTTTATTTTGTTAATAT
>Ga0164294_10001245_pt1 | contig 23766 bp, 17 predicted proteins | sample GEODES005metaG_FD_111479 | JGI IMG/M metagenome (GOLD analysis project Ga0164294, IMG submission 111479) | Oligotrophic lake water microbial communities from Sparkling Lake, Wisconsin, USA - GEODES005 metaG | ecosystem: Environmental > Aquatic > Freshwater > Lake | place: USA: Sparkling Lake...
AAGAGTGGGCCAACTCTTGTCAAACCTCCCCCGCTCTGCGGGGGAGGTGCCCCGAAGGGGCGGAGGGGGACGAGGCAGCGCCACAAACATCCTACCCGCTCAACTTGGACGCGAGGCACTGTATCGAGCCGTGCTCGCTTAGCGGGGTGTCGCGCGCAAAAAGGCCGCCGCCCCCCACTCGGCGGGCTTGAGCAGCAGGTAGAGCAGATCGGCCCGCCAGCGCCCCTGCATCCGGCGGGCGATGGCCGGGCCGAGGCGGCTGTACAGACGCCGGGCGGCCCGGTGCGAGGCCGGCGCGCGGGCCTGCCAGCGGGCCTCCAAGGCCCAGAAGGTGAGGAGCTGCCGGTTGGCCCGCCGCTGCCGTCCGCCGCGCTCCAGGGTGACGAAGGGGCCCACCAGCGCGGGGTGCCCGGCGCTGGCGGCGGTGACGACGAAGCAGGAGGGCGGATCATCGGGCAGCTCCGACCAGGCCTGGTGCGCCCAGAGGAGGCTGCCGGCGACAAAAGGCAGGCTCCCCCCGAGCGTGCCGATCAGCGGCCCCGGCCCGGGGGGATGGTCGCGCAGCAGGCGGGTGGCGCGCCAGCCATAATAAACGGCGGTGTAGACGGGCACGCTAAGCAGGGGCCAGCTCGACACCGGAACGATGAGAAAGCCGATGGCAGCGCACATCCCGCTGGCCAGGGCCCCGGCGGTGTAGCCGAGGGTGACCCAGCGGGGGGTGAGCTCGGGCTGCCACACCTCGTGGGTCCAGGCGGCGGCGACGGCCCAGAGCACCAGGGGGGTGAGGGCGAGCTTGCCGAGGTGAAAGCCGTCGAGCCAGCCCCAGATGGCGGCCCCCTTCCAGTCGGGGAGCAGGCCCACCGAGAGGAAGAAGAAGAAGAGGGGCAGGCCGATGGTGGCCAGGATCTTGAGCGCGGCGCCGACGAGCTCCTTGGCGCCGCCGTCCTTGCGCGTGGCGGGGATGGCGAGGAGGAGAAGGACGGCGAAGACGGCGGCGAGGGGGACGATCTCCATGGTCGCTCCAGGCGGTTTTGTTTGTGGGGCCTCAGCCCGGACAGTGCCCGCCCTCGGCCAGCCAGCCATCCACAAAGGCCGCCCGCGCCGAGAAGAAGTCGATCATCGCCGCCACCGCCCGGTCATGGGCCCCCATCGAGTAGGGCTTGTGCGGATCCGCCGCCACCGCCTCGGCGATCTGTTCGCTCCAGGCCTCCACCCGCGCCGTCAGCACGTCGGGATCATAGGCCCCCCGCGCCCGCTCCAGCTCCTCTACAAAGCGGCCACACCAGTACGGATCCGCCAAGACCAGCAACACCAGCGACTCTTTGCGCCAGCCCGGGTGCTCGTAGTCCAGCGGGTCGGCCGTCAGCGCGTCCGGCCAGATGAGGCCCCCACCCACATAGGACGAGTCGCCAAAGGAGATGTCCAGGTCGTAGGGAAGATACACAAAGCCGCGGCTGGGGTGGTCGTACAAATAATAGTTGATCTCCACCCCCGCCCAGTAGTTGTCGAGCGCCGGGATCATCGCCTCGGCCGCCCACTCGGCCACCGCCTGGTCGAGGTCCATGAGGGCCTCGACCTCCGCGACCGAGGTGGCGGCCCACAGGGCCTCGAGGTTGGAGGTGTCGCCGATGTCCTCGTTGGTCTTGAGCTCGCTGCCGGCCTGGTAGAGGTTGCCGTCGGGCTCCTCGAAGTGGCGCTCGAGGTACTCGCGGTCGATGCGCTCCACATTGGCGTAGACGCCATAATACGAACCGTTCACCTCGACCCGGGCGTTGTTGGCGCAGGAGTAGGGCAGGCCCAACTCGGCGAAGATGGGGAAGGCCACACGCTCGTGGAGCAGGGTGTGGTCGTACCAGGGCGCGTCGAACATCAGCTTGCGCTGGCCGGCGAAGCGGGCGTCGGGGTCGACCTCGTTGAAGGAGACGACGAACTGCAGCTTGTCGCAGCTCCAGCTCCAGTTGCCCTTGAGCCGCACCTTGGCGTCGACCGTCTCGCCATTGTAGCTGAACTGAACGGGGCGGTAGGGGTGGGCGCCGGTGGAGCAGTCGCCGCGCAGGGCCCGCCAGTCGTCGTCGGTGAAGGTGAGCGAGAAGGTGGGCAGGATGTCGGGATCGTAGAGGGGGCTGCAGGCGCCGGGATAGACGGGGGCGTCGGGCAGGCCCTCCTCGATCTCACCGGTGGGCGCGGTGTCGGCCCCGGTGTCGGCCTCGGTGTCGACGTCGGTGTCGGCGTCGACATCGGCGTCGCCCTCCTCGGGGGCGGCGCTGTCTGGCTCCTTCTCGGTGGGGGTGAGCGCCGAGAGGGTGCCGGTCGCGCAGGAGAGGAGGAGCCAGAGGGCGTTCATCGGGACATCCTACACAGAAGGGCTCAGGCCTCGTCGGTGGCGCAGGAGCCGGGGATGCGCCCGCAGGAGCCGCAGGAGGCGTCGCCAGCGGCGGAGGGGGCGGCGGAGGGGGCGGCGTACATGGGCGGATTGGGGTGGGCGCCCGAGCGGCCGATCTTGGGGGCGCTGAGCAGCTTGTGGAGCTGGCCGGTGGAGTCGCAGACATGGCCGATGTCGGCGCCGGACTGGGGCTCGCGGCCGCTGCGCACGAGGTGCTCGATCACGTCGCCGCAGTCGCAGCGGTAGGCGTAGAGGGGCATGGGCTAGTCCGCGGGGGTGAGGGTGACGTCGCCGGAGACCGCGCCGATGAGGCCGTTGCCCACCAGCACGTCGCGGCCGATCTCGGTGAAGAGCAGGCGGCCGGTGTTGGAGAGGCGGCCGCTGAGGTCGAATTCCACGCGCAGGCCGCTGTCGGTGGTGATGCCCTCGACCGCGTCGTCGGCGCCGCTGCTGCCGTTGGAGTCGGTGAACGCGACCTCGCCCAGAAAGCCGGTCTCGGTCTCTTCGGCGATGGTGAGCAGGATGCTGAAGTCGCGGGAGCCGCCGGTGAGCTCGCCGGCCCAGTCGCCGAGGAGGTCGGGGGTGGTGGGGGTCAGCTCGGGCTGATCGCAATCGCCCCAGAGGCAGTCGCCGACGGGGATGTACTGTTCATCCTCGCGGCCGTAGCGGGGGTAGGCCGCGCAGCCGAGCAGGAGGAGGGAGAGGGCGGCGGGCCTCATTCGGAGGAGACCTTGTCGAAGACGAGGTCGCCCAGGTTGCCCGAGAGCTGGCAGCGGCCGGTGATCGAGCGGTTGCGCTCCAGCACGCCGGCCCCGGTGACCTGGAAGGGCGGGCCGCTCTCCGACGAGGTGAGGTTGACCTCGACGCCGCCTTCGTCGGTGAAGGTGATGTGGCCGGCGCCGGTGCTCACGAAGGTGGTGCCGGCGCCGTACTCCCAGGCGATGCGGCTGGCGCCGACGTAGCGATCGGACTCGTCGACGCCGCCTTCGACGACCTCGGTGAGCAGCAGCTCGATGCGGACGGTGGCGATGTCGCGATCGAGGGTGCAGGTGCCCTTCCACTTGCCAAGGAGGGGCGCGTACTCGCCGTCGTCGCCGGTGTCGTCGCCGTCGACCTCGTCGCAGAGCAGGAAGAGGCAGTCGTCCATGGGCGCGTCTTCTTCGCCGTCCTTGGGGTCGCGCTTGCCCTGCCAGCCGCAGGCAGCGAGGACGAGGGCGCAGAGGGGGAGCAGGCGGTGCATGGCGGGGCCTCCGAGGGGCCAGGATAGCGCGGGTGCGGGGAGATCGCTGCCTAACACTCGACGTCGCTGGGGCAGTCGACCACGCTGAAGCTGCCCTCCAGCGTGTCGCCGTCGGCGAACTCCAGGCGGTAGCTGCCCTTCCACTCCTCGTTGGCGTGCTCGGTGAGGGTGAGCTCGACCTCGGCGGCGGACTCGCCTTCAGGGTTCTCGGCGCCGATCAGCACGGCCTCGCCCACGCCTTCGGCGACGCTGAAGGCGTAGGTCTCGCCGGCGCGCGGGGGCAGGTCGTCGGTCCACAGGCTGATGCGCAGCATCGTGTCGGTGGGGCTGGCGTCGCAAGTGTCGCTGTCGAGCCCGATCAGAAACTGGAAGGCCGGCGTGCTGAAGGGGCTGCAGGTCTCCTGGGCGATGCCGTCTCCGGGCACCTTGCCGCCATTGCCGCCGCCGCCGTCGTCCTTGCCCACGCCGGTGTCGGCCCCGGCCAGGGCGCAGGCGGAGAGGAGGGCGCAGAGAGCGGCGGTGCGGATCATGGCGGGGCTCCGAGGGCCTGGGCGAGGTCGAAGAGCAGGGGCTCGGCGTCGCGGTGGCTGACACACTGTACACCGATCGGCAGTCCGTCGACGCGGCCGGCCGGCAGGTTCAGCGCCGGGTGGCCTGTGATCGAGGCCAGGGCGGTGAAGTGATCGGCCCGGGCGGCGAGCTCGGGGCCCCAGTCGGCGCGGAGGGGGGCGGGGCCCGGCGTGGTGGGCAGCAGCAGGGCGTCGACCTCGGCGAGGTGCTGATCGAGGAGGCGGCTGCACGCGGCGCGGGCGGCGGTGGCCTGGGGGTAGAGCCGGCCCTCGCGCAGCAGGGCGGCGCCGAGGGCCAGGCGCTGGCGAACGGGGGCGCCGAACTGGGCCCGCAGGGCCCGCAGGGCGGCGTCGGTGGGGGCGGCGGGCAGGCCGAAGCGCAGGCCGTCGTAGCGGGCGAGGTTGCTGTGGGCCTCGGCGGCGCAGATGACGGTGTAGGCGTCCAGGGCGAGGTCATGGGGCAGGGCGGGCTGGGGGCAGAGCTGGGCCCCCTGTGCGGCGAGGGCGTGGGCGACGGCCTCGACGGCGGCCTGGGCGGCGGGCGTGGCTTGGGGGTCGGCGGCGGGCAGGCCGATGCGCAGGCCGGCGATGGGCTCCCGGTGGGCGCGCGGCGGCGGGAGGGGGCGGCTGGTGGGGTCGCCGGCGTCCTGCCCGGCGAGGAGGCCGAAGAGCAGGGCCAGATCGGCGGGGTGGGCTGCAAAGAGGCCCACACAGTCGGTGGAGGAGGCCAGGGCGATGAGCCCGCGCCGGGAGAGGCGGCCGTAGGTGGGCTTGAGGCCGTAGACGCCGCAGAGGGCCGCGGGCTGGCGGGTGGAGCCGCCGCTGTCGGAGCCGAGCGCCAGGGGCACCACGCCGGCGGCGACGAGGCCGGCCGAGCCCCCCGAGGAGCCGCCGGGGATGCGCCGGGGGTCGCCGGGGTGGGCGGCGGGGCCGTAGACCGAGGCCTGGGTGGCCGAGCCGATGCCAAACTCGTCCATGTTGGCCCGGCCGAAAGGGATGGCGCCGGCGGCGCGCAAGCGGGCCACCACCGCGGCGTCTTCGACGGCGACGTGGCCTTCGAGCAGGGCGCTGGCGGCGCCGAGGGGGGCGCCGGCCACGGCGAGGTTGTCCTTGATGGCGACGGGGCAGCCGCAGAGGGGCCCGGGGTCGGCGCCGGCGGCGATGGCCGCGTCGAGGGCGGCAGCCTCTTCGCGCAGCGCAGCCTCATCGAGGTGGACGACGAGCCGACAGGGAGCGAGGGCCCGGGCGGCGGCGAGGGCCTCGTCGATCCAGTCGATGGCGCGGGCCTCGCCGCGGCGGATGGCCCGGGCGCGGGCGATCACGGCGGACCCTCGTCGAGGGCGCCGGTGCCGGGGTCGAAGCGCGCCGCGGCGGCCTCGGCGAAGGGGGCCAGGGCGGCGGTGAGCGCCGCGGCGAGCTGTGCCATGGCCGCGGCCTCCTCGGGCGTAATCGGCACCCGGGCGAGGTCGGCGGCGGCGCGCAGGGCCGCGGCGTCCAGGGCTACTTCTTCCGCTTGGTGAAGCTGAAGAGGTCGGCGATCGAGGAGACGAAGCCGGACTGATCGGCGCCCGCCAGCTTCTCGAGCTCGCCGGCGTCGAGGAGAACGGCGCCGCAGGCGGGGCAGACCTCGATCTCCACGCCCTTGTAGACCTGGGTGTCCATCGCGGTGCCGCACTTGCCGCAGTGGTGGTGGTGCAGGGCGGCCTGGGCGGCCTTGGCGTCGGCGGCGGCCTGGGCGGCGGCGGCCTCGCGCAGCTTGGCCAGCTTGGCCTGCTCTTCGCGGTGGAAGTACTCTTCTTCGAGGTTTACGCCTTCGTCTTGCATGGGGGCTCCACAGGGTTGGGGCGAAAGGGGTAGCCGCGCGCGATCAGGTGATCAAGCCGCGGCGTCGCCACTCGGCGAGGAAGGGCGCGCGGGCGGCGACGGGATCGGGAAAGACGACGGGGATGCCCTGGTCGCGGGCGCGCTCGGCCAGGGCTTCGAGGTGGGCGGGGGTGCGGCTGTAGAAGCACTCGGGGCCCACGGCGGACTCGTCGAAGACAAAGGCGGGCAGCGGCACGGCGGGGAGGGGCTCGCCGCGGGCCATGCGGTCGACGTCGAGGCAGCCGGCGATCGACTGGGCGGCCTGCAGGCGGCGGTTCCAGGGCTCCAGGCCGAAGCGCTCGCAGACGTACTTGATCCAGCTCGTGTGGTCGTAGGTGCTGTGGTCGACCCCCTGCTTCACCCAGGGGCCGACGAAGAGGGTGGGCACGCGAAAGCCCAACTGGTCGAAGCCGTCGCTGGCCCGGTCGTCGTCGGTGGTGGGGGGCGGCACATGGTCGAAGAAGCCGCCGTGCTCGTCATAGGTGAGGATGAGCAGGCAGCGCTCCCAGATGGGGCTGCTGGCCAGGGCCTCGTAGATGCCGGCCAGGAAGAACTCGCCGAGGCCAGGGTGGTGGGGCGGGTGGTTGTCATTGTAGGAGAAGGCCGGGTCGATCCAGACCACCGGGGCGAGGCGGCCGTTGGCGACGTGCTCGGCGAAGCGATCGAAGGTGAAGACGCGGCTGTCATTCCAGTGGTCGGCGAAGACGCCGATGTAGGGCAGATCGGCGTAGTAGTAGCCCCACTCCAGGCCGGCCTCTTCGAGGGCCTTCCACACGGTCTTTTCGGTGAAGGCCGAGCCGCCGGGAAAGCTGTTGTTGGTCTTTCCCTGGGAGCTGGCCATGTGGCCATAGAGGCGGTTGGGCCAGGTGGGGCCCATCACCGAGCAGAAGTAGCGGTCGGCCACGCAGAAATTGTCGGCCAGGGCCCAGGTGATCGGCAGATCGGCGCGCTGCTGGTAGGCCATGGCGCCGCGGCCCTCGGCAGGGGCGCCGCTGTTGGCGTAGGCGCGCACGAAGCCGTCGTTGGCGCCCTCGTTCCACTGGTCGTGGCTTGAGCCCCAACTGTGGGGCGGGTCGTGGACGCAGGGCTCGTCGCTGGCGAAGGGGGTGACGGCCTCGCCGCCGGCGGTGGGGTTGCTGAGGTCGGCGCGCAGGCCGTCTTCGTCGGTGCGGCCCTCCACCAGGGCGCGGGCGCCCAGGTAGTGGTCGAAGGAGCGGTTCTCCATCATCACGATGATGATGTGATCGATCTGGCCGGGGCCAGGCCCGCCGCTGTCGCTGCTGGTGCGCGCCTTTTCACGGGGGTCGGCCGGCCCGCAGGAGGCCCCGGCGGCGGCGAGGACGCTGCCGAGGGCGGCGCGGCGGCTGAGGACGACGGGCATGGGGCGCTCCTACTGGACGCGGACGCGGGCGACGCCGCTGCGGCCGAAGGTCTCGGGGTTGTACATCTCTTCGGCCTTGGCCGGGGGCGCGATGAAGTCGCCGGGCGTGGTGGCCCGGGCGACGTAGGTGTAGGTGTACACGCCGCCGTAGAGCAGGCTGGCGAAGGCCTCCACGCGCTCGTCGCGCAGGTTCTCGTGCTCGTACCAGGGGCCAAAGTAGCCCCAGCGCCGCCAGCCGCTGCTCCAGGGGCTCGGCCGGGGGCCGGTGGGGTTGGCGTCGGCGGGCAGGTCGCCCATCACCTTGAGCTCGGGGTTGATGACCTCGAAGCCGGCGGGCAGGGCGTCGACCAGGGCGACGTGGGCCCGGCGGGCGGGCGCCACCATCGTGAGGCGCACCCGCACGCGGGCGCCGGCGCGGATGACGTAGGTGCCGTCGGCCTCTTTGCGGAGGTCGGCCGGATCGTCGACCGCCTCGTAGGCCCGCTCCACCGCGAAGCCGGCCTCGACGGGGGGCAGGTTGAGGTCGAGGGGCGCGTAGCGCAGGCCGATCCGGTAGTACATCCGGCCCTCGCCGGTGCGGGCGAGGGTGAGGTCGGGGCTGCCCTTCTGCTCGGCGAGCCAGGCCATCGGCACGTTGATCTGGGCCCGCTCGGTGCCGCGGCCCTTGAAGCGGTGCTCGCCGGCGAAGCGGTCGCCAAGCCAGGCGCGGGCGACGAAGTCGGGGGTGACGCCCTCGTAGGCGCGGAAGTAGCGGTCCATCGCCAGCAGCACCCAGACATTGTCCTGGGTGCTCATCCAGCGGCCCTTGGTGCGGTGGGCGAGGAGGTCGGCCACCACCTTGGGGATGAGGGAGCTTTGGGGGTCGACCTGGATGAGGGCGTCGACCAGCAGGCCGTCGAGGCGGCGGTCGGAGTGCAGGATCAGGTAGGCGTCGTCGCCATAGCTGCTGACGAAGTGGGCGCGGCCGGCGGTCTCGGTGCTCTGGTTGGTGAGGCGGCGCAGGATCTCGGCCACCTCGGTCTTGTGCTTGCCGTCGTGGAGCGTGGGCAGGGTCCAGCCGAGGAGCTCCAGGGGGGCGGTGGCCGGGCCGCCGGCCTCGCGGAGCAGGGTGCTGGCCTTGCCAGCGTCGGGCTCGCCGGCGATCTGCTGCACGTAGAGCGCGTAGCCGCGCAGCATCCGGCGGGTGGCTTCGCCATACTCGCGGGGGATGTAGCGCTCGATCGCGCGCACATGCTGCAAAGCGCGGCGCAGGGTGGCCTCGGGCACGGTGAAGCCCTTGGCCTTGGCCCGCACCAGGGCGTGGCTGACGTGCAGGCTCAAGAAGGGCCAGGAGGGCTCGTTGCGGCGCCAGAAGCTCCAGCCGCCGTCGCTGTTCTGGCGGCGGGCCAGCTCGGCGAGGTCGGCGTCGACCCGGCTTTGCAGGGTGGCCGGATCGGGCAGGCCTTGGGCGGCGAAGGCGCTGAGCACATCCTTGAGGGCCACCACCGCGAGGGTGCGCGAGGCGATCTGCTCGGCGCAGTCGTAGGGGTACTCCGAGAGGTAGACCACCGCGTCGGTGAGCGCCTGCAATTGGGTGCTGCTGGTGCTGATCTCCAGCCCGCCAAACTGCGGCCAGACCTCGCCCGGCACCGCGATGGGCTGCAGCAGGGCGACCTCGCCGCGGGGGCCGTCGAGCTGGCCGTAGGTGGCGGTGGCCTCGCTGGTGGCCGGCGTCCAGACGGGGAGGCTGACCTCGGCGGCGTCGGCGCTCTTGGGGTCGCCCACCGGGGAGAGGGCGGCCTGGAAGCGGGCGGTGCCTGCGGCGTCGGCGGCGGCGGGGAGGCGCAGCTCCACGCGATCCTGGGCCGGCACGGTGAAGCGGCGGCCCAGGGCGAGGCCCTCGCCGAGGCGGGCGTTGTGGGCCCGGGCGGCGAAGAGCACCTCGATGGGCGCCTCGGTCTGGTTTTGCACGACGTAGGACAGCTCGAAGCGGTCGCCAAAGTTGAGGAAGCGCGGCGGGCTGGGGCGCAGCATCAGCGGCTTGCGGGCGGTGACGTTGGCCTCGGCCTTGCCGAAGCGGTCGGCCCCGGCGACGGCCACGGCGGTGATGCGGTAGCGGGTGAGCGAGTCGGGGAGGGTCAGGGTGACGGTGGCCTCGCCGGCGGCGTTGGTGGCGACGGCGGGGAGCCACAGGGCGGTGGGGTTCCAGTCGCTGCGCACCACGATGGCGGGGCCCGAGGCGGCGCCGCTGTTGTCTTCGCCGTCGTCGTTGGCGCGCTCCTTCGCCATGGCCTTGCGCTTGGGGGCGGCCTGGGGCGGGGCGCTCTCCATCTCGGTGGACGACTCGCTGGGGGCGGGGGCGGGCATCGCGGCCATCACGGGCATGGGGACGCCGCCGCTGCCGCCGCGCATGGCGCCGAGGCTGGCGCCCTCGAGGGTGGCGCCTTCGAGGCCGTCGAAGAGGGCGCCCTCTCCGGGGGCGGGCTGGCGCAGGGCGGCCGGGTCGGCGAGGTAGATCCAGCTCCGGCTGTGGTGGCTGGAGACGTCGGTGGGGCGCAGGCCGTAGAAGGCGGCCACCGGATCGGGCAGGCTGTAGCCGGAGAGCGCCAGCACGGCCTCGTCGACGGCGACCAGGGCCACGCGGGCGTCAGCGACGGGGGCGCCGGCGGCGTCGCGCACGCGCAGGGTGACGGGGGTGCTGCCGCCCGGGGGCAGGGCGCTCGCCTGGGGGAGCAGCTCCACCTGCAGGGTGCGCTGCAGGGGCGGGATCCGGAGCGTGACCTCGCCGCTGGCGAAGGCCGGGCGGGGGGCGGCGCCGGGGTCGGGTTCGCCCTGGTCGTTGGAGCGCAGGGCCTGGCCCACCAGCTCCACCGAGACGGTGAGGTTGGGCACCATGCCGGCCTCGATCGGCACCTCCAGGGTGTCGGTGGCCTCCTTCAGCAGGCGGGTCTCGGTGTGGCTGATGCCGCTGCGCTGGTAGGTGATCAGGGCCGTGGCGGGTGAGAAGGGCGCCGCCACCAGGATCTTCGCGGTCTGGCCGGCGCTGTACTGCTCGGCGTCGGGGATCAGCACCACGTCTTGCTGATCGACGCTGCGGGTGGCCTTGCCGGCCTCGCCGGCAACCCAGACGGTGAGGCGGGTGCGGTTGGGGCGGCCTTCGGCGTCGGTGACGGTGGCGGTGAGGGTGAAGATGCCGGGGCCGCGGGGCTCCACGCTCCAGCGCTCGGGGGCGGCGGCGCTGGTGAGGGTCTGCTCGTGGCGCTCGGCCTCGACCTCGATGGGGCTGCCGTCGGGGCCGCGCTTGGTGGTGGTGCGCACGAGGGTCAGGCTGATCGGCCGGCCGGGGTCGGGCTTGCCGTCGACGGTGGCGGCCACCACGTCGAGCTGGATCGGCTGGCCCTTGTTGTAGAAGGCGCGGTCGGGCTTGACGCCGACATAGGTGGCGGCGGGGTGAACGAGGAGGTTGGCGCTGCTGGTCCAGGCCTGGCGGTTGACGTCCATCACCGTGGCGGTGGCCGACACGCTCATCGGGGTGGCCGGCTTGAGCGCGGCGAAGTGCAGGTCGAGGTAGTGCTGGCCGGCGGCGTCGGTGCGGCTGCTGTGCGAGACGGTGCGGGTGGGCACGCTCGGGCGCGAGAAGCCGAAGCGCCCGCCTTCGCCCCACCACCAGGGCATCGACTCGCCAAAGCGGAAGTCGGGCAGGCCGGGCGGGCTGTAGGCGGTGGGGCTGGCGGTGACGGTCCAGCGGGCCTCGGCGCCGGGCAGGGCGCCGCCGGCGTAGTAGCTGGCGCCGACCTGGGCGGTGGCGTGGGTGCCGAGCAGGTGCGGCCCGGGGCTGGCGACGCTGGCGGCCACCTCGAACTCGGGGCGGCGGAACTCCTGCACGGGCACCTGCCAGGTGCCTTCGAAGCGGTCGAGGCCGGTGCCGGAGCGCAGGGCGAAGCGGAAGGTGGCGTCGCCGGTGTTCATGGCGTCGGGGAGGCGGGCCTTGAGGTCGAAGCCGCCCAGGGCGTCGACGGGGGCTTCACCCTTGGCGACCTCGTTGCCGCGGGCGTCGCGCAGGGTCCAGGCCACGCTGGAGCTGGGCAGGCCGGTGAGCGCGATGTCGCCGCCCAGGCGGTCTTCAAAGCGGCGGACGAGGCCCTTGACGAAGACCTCCTCGCCGGGCTTGACCATGTGCCGATCGTCGAAGATGTACCAGAGGGGCCGATCGAAGCGGTCGCGCCGGTACCACGAAGAGCCGCCGTAGACGCCGCCGTCGGCGCTGATGGCGAGGTCGGCCCCCTTGCGGGCGAGGAGCAGGCGGGGGGTGGCGTCGGCGCCTTGGGGCACCAGGGGGATGCGCGTGAGGCCGGCCTTGTCGGTGGTGTAGTCGCCAGGCAGATCGGAGAGGCGCACCGCCACATCGGGTAGGGGGGCGCCGGTGCGCAGGTCGGTGGCCCAGACCCACATCGTCTCGGGGTCGACCAGGGCGGTGAGGCCGATCTGGGTGGCCTGCACCCAGCTCAGCACCCGGCCGGTGTGCTCGTTCTGCGACAGGCCGACGGGCTCGACCATCACCACGAGCTGGCCGCTGCCCTGGGGCAGGAAGGGGGCCAGATCGAGGGTGGTCTCGGTGAGGGCGTCGCGGGGGGTGTTGAGCGTGCGCTTCTCGTCGAGCAGCAAGGTGCCGCGCACCTTCTGGCCGTACTCGCGCGGCTCCCAGATGCGCTGCTCTTCGGCGAAGGGGGCCCAGTGCTCGGGGCCCACCGACCAGATGCGCAGGCGAACGCTCGCGAGGTTGGTGGTGTAGATCGGCAGGGTCGGCTTGGCGAAGGGGTCGAGGATCAGCAGCTCGCGGCCGGGGCCCACCAGCGCGGGCGGCTGGGCCTCGGGTGCGGTGACCTTGATGCTGGTGCGCACCTCTTCGCCGAGGCGCTGGCCAAAGCTGTCGCCCAGGGAGGCGGGTACGGTGACCGTGTAGGTGGTGGAAGGGGTGGTCTGGCTGGCCTCGACGTAGAGGTTGGCGCCGCGGGCGTAGACCGACAGCTCGCCGGCCTCGGGGCTCACGGTCACGCGGGCCTCGGCGAGGGTGGCGGGATCGAGGGGGTTGTTGAATTCCAGGCGCCAGGCGGCCCCCGGCGGGCAGCGGTCGCGCCAGCCGCACTGGCTTTGGCGAAAGCGCAGGGGGCCGCGGGTGGCGAAGCTGCTGCGCTGGTCGGCGACGGTGGGCAGGGGCCCCTCGGCCGAGGGGGCGCCCTTGCGCAGGCTGAGCGTGAGCCGGGTGTCGGCGGGCAAGGGGGCGGTGGGGCGCAGGATGACGTAGCGGTCGGGCTTCTGGCTCTTCACCCAGGCGGTGAGCTCCTTGTCGGCCTCGATCTCGGCCCCCCGCACGACCCGCAAGGGGAGCGCGGCCCCCTCCCCTTTCAGCTCCACAAAGGCGGCGATCTTCTCGGCGTCGACGGCCTGATCGAAGGTGAGGCGCAGGGTGGGGTTGAGGTCGACCGGGCCGCGCTCGGGCCACCAGCCGGTGACCCGGGGCGGCGGGGTCTCAAAGGTCCAGCGCACGGGCTGGGGCAGGGCGCCGCCGCTGACCGAGCGGGTGCCGGCGAGCACGGTGGCCGTGAAGCGCGTGGCCATCGGCATTCTGCCGGTGGGCTCGAAGAGCAGGGTGCGGGTGCCCACCCAGCGCCACTGGCCGGGGGGCTCGGGCTCCAGCTTGATCGGCCGGGTCTGGTTCATGTCGGTGGCGCTGCCGAGGGCCACCATCGGCTGGCTGAAGGTCACCGACACCGGCCCGGCGATCGGCACCTCGCCCTCGGGGCTGCGCCGCTCGATCTGCAGCACGGCGCCAGCGGCCTCGGGGGGCGCCTTGGCCGGCGGCGGTGGGAAGGGCAGCGAGACCACCTCACCCGCCCGGGGGGCCGGCAGCGAGCCCTCCCGCTTGGCGAAGGCCAGCGCGTCATCGGCCTCGGCGGCGATCGGCGGCAGGCGGGCGAGCAGGGCCTCGGTCTCGGCGGCCGACAGATCGGTGGTTTGGGCGAGGCGGGCCCCACCTTCAGCGGCCCCTGCCCCCGGCGTGCCGTCGCTGAGCACGATGCGCAGGCCCTCTTCGTCGGGGTCGGCGCTGAAGTCGAGCGGCGGGGCGGGCGGGGCCATCGGGGCCGGGGCCACGCTCATGCCGCCGCTGCCGTTTCCGCGGACGCAGGCGGCCAGGAAGATCAGGGCGCCCAGCAGGCCGAGGCCGAAGAGAACGAGCAGGCTGCGCATGGCGGCCCTCCGAGGGGTCAGGCGGTGGGGCCTTGGAAGGCGCGGCGGGCGCTGGCGAGGTTGGTGACCGCCTCGGCCGGGCGGCCGACGGCCTGGAAGAAGGCCCGCAGCACGCGGCTGGGCCCGATCTCGATGACGGGCTCGCCCTGTAGGGCGGCCATGTTGTCGACGAAGCGCACGGTGCCGGAGATCTGGCGGGTGAGCGCGGTGATCAGCGCGCCCACATCGGCCTCGTGGAGGCCGCCGGTGGTGTTGGAGGCCACCCGGCTGGCCCCCTCGATCCGCCAGGTGGGCGCGCTCTGGCGCAGCAATTCGGCGAAGGCGGGCTCGATGGGGGCCATCAGGCGGCTGTGGAAGGGGGCGCTCACCACCAGCTTCTTGCCGCGGCGCCCCGGCCCGCTGAGGCGGGTGATGGCGAGGTCGATGTCGGCGCTGTCCCCGGAGAGCACGACCTGATCGGGGCTGTTGTGGTTGGCCACATCCACCACCAGATCGGCCAGCTCGGCGGTGATGGCGTTCACATCGAGGTTCTCACCGATCAGGGCCGCCATGGCGCCCACACCCACCGGCACGGCCTCTTGCATCAGGCGCCCCCGGGCGGCGACGAGGCGCACCGCCTCGGCCAGGGGCAGCACGCCGGCGGCGACGAGGGCGGCGTACTCGCCCAGGCTGTGGCCGCCGAAGAGGGCGGGCCGGTAGTCCCACTCGGTGTGGGCGACCGCGAACATGGCCACCTCGGCGGTGAGGATGGCCGGCTGCGTAAAGGCAGTGAGGTTGAGCCGCTCATCGGGCTCAAAGCAGAGGGCCCGCAGGTCGAGGTCGAGGGCCTCGCTGGCCTCGTCGAAGACCGCCGCGGCGAGGGGGAAGGCCTCGACGAAGTCGCGCGCCATGCCGGTCTTCTGGGCCCCCTGGCCGGTGAAGACCACCACGCCGGCCCCCTCTCCCGGCGGGGGCAGGTGGAGGGGGCGAGACCATCCAGCAGACATCGGTTCCTCCGGCAGGCGGGGCGTCGGCGCCATCCACGCGGCTGGCTAACCCGCGCCGCGCGTGTGCGGCCCTTGCGGTGACCCGGTGGCTGGTTAGGCGGGGGCCCTTTTTTCGGAGAGTCGCCATGGCCGCGTCCGCCGACCACACCCCCGCTGAGCAGCTCCGCATCCGGGCGCTCGCCGCGCGTCGGGTGCTGCTGACCGGCCCCGTCGACCCGGATGGCGACAGCATCGGCGCCGCCCTGGCCCTCGCCCGGGGCCTGCGGGCCCTCGGGGTGGCCCAGGTCGACGTCGCCGGCGAGGTGGCCTTTCGCTATACCTGGATGCCCGGCGTCGACGCGATGATCCCCGACCGGCAGATCGCCGCCGACTACGACATGGTCGTGGTCCTCGACGGCGACCGCCGCCGCCTCGAGCCGCCGGTGGCCGCCGCCTTCGCCGCGGCCGAGGTGCGCGGCATCGTCGACCACCACGCCAGCACCACCCCCGACGGCTACGAAGTGGTGCTGCTCGACGCCCAGGCGGCCAGCACCTGCGAGATGGTCTGCGCCCTGCTCGATGGCTGGGGAGTGCCGCTCGACGCCGAGTTGGGCGCCCTGCTCTACACGGGGCTCATCTTCGACACCGGCGGCTTCCGCCACTCCAACACCCGGCCCTCCACCCTGCGCCTCGCGGCCCGCCTCGTGGAGACGGGCATCGACCACAACGCCATCTTCGTGCGCGTGCTGGTGGAGCGCCAGGCGGCGGGCCTGCACCTGCTGGGCGAGGTGCTGGGCCGGGCGGTCATCCTCGACGGGGGGCGCAGCGCCTTTGCGACGGTGACCTTGGCGGACATGGCGCGCTTTGGGGCGGAGGTGGGAGACATCGAGGGGATTGTGGATGCCTTGCTGTATGTGCGGGGGGTGGAGGTGGCGGCCTTGATCGTCGAGAAGGGCGAGGATCGCTGCAAGCTCAGCCTGCGGAGCCGGGCCGTTGTGGATGTGGCGCGGCTGGCGAAGGGGCTGGCGAGCGCGGGGGGTGGGCATCCGCGGGCGGCGGGGGCGCAGCTGCCGTGGGCGCTGGGGGAGGCGACGCGGCGGGTGAATGGGGCGGTGAGCGCGGCGCTGTAGGGGTTTTTGGGGGAGAACGCTGTTTCACCCCCCTGCTGGCCAACCGCCCACAACCACCGAGCTCCGCGTTGACGTCCATCCGGGTAGCTTGGGCGTCGGGCAGCCGTCCCCGGTCTACGGGAGGGGGGACGGCGATGTGCAGAGGCCCATCGCCGACTCGGCGATCCGAATCCGGACGGCGTGGCGCGACAGGTCGGTGAAGCCGGTCCGCCCGTGCAGGCACTCATGGTTGTTGATCAGGAGCAGGGAGTCCGGCTGCAGGGCCCGCTCCACGCGCTGACGGGGGGCCTCGAGCTCAGCGTACAGAGCGTGCAGTGCGTCGCGCACGTCGGCGGTGTCATGGCCCGGGCAGGCCGCCAGCCCCGCCTCGAGCGTGTCGAGGCGGAAACGGATGGCCGGCCGAGCGCCGAAGATCGGGGCGTGCGTAAGCTCCAGCGTGGAGCCGTGTCCGTCCACCGTGAAGGCGGCCGGGATCCGGAAGGGCAGCGCGGTGCGGGAGAGCACCCAGAGCGCGCGTCGTCCGGATGCGCTTCCTTCCAGGCCGCGGACGACACTGGCTGCGTCGCGCAGCCAGGTGACGCCCCCGCCACAGCCCGCGCTGCGCACGAAGTATTGCAACACGTAGCGCTCCGGCGCCGCGTAGTATTGGGTGTCGGTGTGGAGCCGCGCCTCCTCGTTGTGCTCCGAGAAGGTCGACGCTTTCCCCTCGGCCATCCTGTCCGGGCGCGCGCGGAGGTTCCAGACGATCCGCTGGCTGAGGCGGTCGGTCGGTGTAGGGCGGCCGATGCACAGCGACAGGGCGAACAGGACGAAGCAGCGCTCGGCGGGGTCTAGCCGGTGCAGTCCGAGCTGTGGGACGACCAGAGCGCAGTACGGGCCCTCGAGTGCCGCCCGCAGCGCCCGGGCCAGCGCGTCGAGGCCAGGGGCGGCGCGACCGAGGAGGCCTCCCAAAGCCTCCATGTCCGGGTGAGGGACAAGGACGTCCGGGTCGGCCAGACCGCCATACCGCTCCGCGAAAATGGCCAACAAGCTGTCGACCTCGCACCCGGGCAGCGCTGTGGCGGCGACCTCGCCGATGCGGCCGCCGATGGTGCGGATGGAGGTCAACATGGGGGCCGTTTCAGAAGGTGAATGGACGGTTGATTATCCTACCAGGTCGCCTCGCGCTCGTCCGGGTCTGTGGCGGCGGCGCGCCGAGTGACGCGCGCGCTCGAGGCATACCCGCCCATGATAGAGTGGCGCCCATGGTGTCCGACCCCCCCCGTTGTGCGGCCCTCGTGGCGCTCCTGGCCCTCGGGTTACCGCGCCCCGCCGCCGCTCTCGAGGCCACCGCGACGCTCTCGTTCACGGACGCCCGTTACACCTACGAGCAGACCACCACGGAGGTCCCTCTCTGTCCTGCGCTGCTCGAAACGTTGTTCTCGCTGGAGACATTGCGGGAGCTGATGAGCTACGCCGACACGATCGACGTCCTTGAGGACACACCGACCGCGAAGACCGTCCACGTCGCGTTCCGCGTGCTCGGCCTGCACGGATCCGTGGACTACCTCCGCGAGCTCGATCCGACCCGCGGTACGCTGCGCCTCCGGATGTTGTCACACGACGAAGGTGGGCTTCTGCCCTACCCGACCGCGTTCCAAGCGGGGTACCTCGTCACGCACGACGGGGCGTATACCCGGGTGGTGTACACCCAGGAGGCGACCACGACCTCCCGGATCGCGCTGCCCCACCAGGTCTTCATTCAGGCCCAGATGAGCCGCTACGGGGACAAGCTCACCCGCATCATTGAGAGAAGCTGCCCATGATCGAGGGCCGCATCGCTCTGTGTCATCCCCAACGACGCGTGTGGTACACAGAGGTGTTGTACCCCGGCACCGGGGTTGGCAACCTCGCGGGGTGCCTCCACATCCCCGGGACGCCGCAGCAGCTACCACTCTTGCGGGACGCGATCGATCTCGTCGTCCGCCGCCACGACGCCTTGCGCCTCCGCCTCGTCCGCACAGACGGGGCCGGCTGTGAGCAGATCCTCGTCCCACACGAGGAGGTCGACGCGCCCGTCTGGGAGATCGACGCGTCGCGTCGGCAGCTCCTCGATGAGAGCCGCCGCCCGTTTCCCCTGTTCGGGAGCCCGCTCCACCTCTTTCGTCTGGTCGTGTTGCCAGACGGGCGGATCGGGTACTTTTTCAAGTACCACCACATCGTGGTGGACGCGCTCACAGTCTCCATCCTCAACCGTCAGATCCGGGAGACCTACCGGGCGCTCCTCGCGGGCTCTCTCCCTGCAGCGGAGGAGTATCCGTCCTACCTCGAGTTCTTCGAGCGGGAACGGCAGTACCTCGCCTCGTCGGCGCGGGACGACGAGGAGGCGTTCTGGCGGAGCCACCTCGCTGGGCTCGATCCGGGCGACGATCCGCCACGGAGCGGGCTCTCCATCCGCACTGAGCGCTACGAGCACGAACTGGACCCGGCGCTGTCGGCGTCTGTCGAGGCGCTCTGCAAGCGGCACGAAACCACGGTTTTCCGGTTCTTCCTCTCGCTGTTCGCCGTCCACTTCGCCGGGGGGAGCTATGGCCGGGACATCGTGCTCGGCACGGGCCAACACAACCGGCTGACACCGCGTGAGAAGGCCATGGTCGGCATGACCGTGAGCACGCTGCCGATGCGGCTGCCGATCTGGCAGGACGACAGCTTCGCAGGCCTGATGCGTCGTGTTCACGCCGTCTCCGACGGTTGCCTCTCACGCCAGCGCTACCCCTATGACCTGCTCTCCCAACACCTCCGCAGCGCCGGGGCCGACCCCCAGCGCCTGCTCCGTTGGTTCGTCAACTTCATCCCGAGCGTGTCCGGCGGTGCCGACGAGCCCACGGTGGAGCGGTACTCGCCGGGCGCCGACCTCGCCGAGCTCAACTTCAAGATCAACCCCAACCAGCGCCCTCGGAGCGCGCCGCTGCAGCTCTGCGTCGATGCGCGGACGGCGCTGTACGGGGAACAGGACATCCGCACGTTGTTCGCGCGCGTCGAGGCCCTCGCACGTCAAGTGTTGGTGCGTGCCGACGAGCCCCTGTCCCGGCTCGATCGGATCACCGCGGCCGAGCGGAGCGCGCTGCCGGCTCCCCGGATCACGGCGCCGTCCCCAAAAACGCTCCTGCAGCAGTTCGAGGCCGTGGCGGCTCGTCACCCCGAAGCGGTCGCGGTGGTCGACACCGCGGGCACGCTGACCTACTCAGACATCCTCGCCGAGGCGAAGGCGCTCGCGGCCGAACTCGGCCGGCAGGGGGTGCGGCGGGGCGACCGCGTGGCGGTGATCTCCGAGCGAGATGCCACGTTTGTTGTGCGCGCGCTGGCCGTGATGTTGGCGGGCGCCGCGTATGTGCCCATCACGCCGGACACGCCGAAGCACCGCCGGGCGCGGATCCTGGAGGACGCAGGGATCACGGTGGTGTTGACCGCGCAGACCACCTGGGCCCGCTCCCCGTCCCGCGCCTCGCCCGACCCCGTCCTGGCGCACCCCGCCCCGCTGGCGCCCGTCGGCCCAGACGACGTGGCATACGTCATCTACACATCCGGCTCCAGCGGCGATCCCAAGGGGGTCATGGTCCCCCATCGCGCGCTGGCCAACCTCTGTGTCTGGAACGCGCGGCTCAGCGGGATGAGCAGCGCGGACCGCTGCGCGGCGTATTGCAGCTTCATGTTCGATGTCTCGGTAGCGGAGCTCTTCACCCCGCTCCTCGTGGGGGCCTCCGTCTACGTGGTCCCTTCGTCAGTGCGCGGCTCAGTCCACGATCTCGGCCGGTTCTTCGCGGACCACGCGATAACCGTCGCCACGCTTCCGACACGTGTGGGAGAACTGTTCATGACGCACGTGGAGGTCCAATCCCTCCGCGTGTTGACCGTCGGTGGCGAAAAGCTCCGCATCGCGGTGCGGCGTCCGTATATGATTCTCAATGGATACGGCCCCACCGAGACCACCGTCTACGCCACAGCCTACGAGGTTCGCGGCGACGAGACGGACATTCCCATTGGCACCCCGGCAGACAACACCTGGGCGTATGTGGTCGACAGCCACCTCCGACTCGTGCCGCTGGGAGAGGAGGGCGAACTGTTGCTCGCCGGGGATGGGATTGCCCGGGGTTACCTTGGTAAACCGGACCTGACACGCGAAGTCTTCGTGCCCAACCCCTTCGCGACAGGGGAGCGCGATGCGGTCGCCTACCGCACCGGGGACCGTGTGCGGTGGCTTCCGGACGGAGCCCTCGCGTACCTCGGGCGCCGGGACCGACAGCTCAAGGTCCGTGGCTTTCGCGTTGAACCGGAGGAGATCGAGCGGTGCTTCGCGGCGCATCCGGCGGTGGATCGCTGCGTTGTGGTCGTGCGGGAGGAGTGCGGTGAGCGGCACCTCGTCGCCTGTTGTGTCTCCGAAGGGAGCGACGGGACCGACGAGCCCGGAGTGGACGCCGCCGCGCTGCGCGAGCTCGCCCGAACCCGGCTACCTCCGTTCATGGTCCCAGAAGAGATTCTCGTCGTTCGCGCGCTCCCGCTCACCCCCAACGGCAAGACCGACACCGCCGCGCTGCTGGCGCTCCGCGGCCGATCGAGCCCGGTCCCACAGGCGCCGCGCGACGACGTCGAGCGAGAATTGCTTGGCGTTTTCCGCGCGATCCTCAAACGCGAGGACCTCGGCGTCTCAGACGGCTTCTTCGACAGCGGCGGCGACTCGATCCGCGCCATGCAGCTCTTCGCGGAGATTGAGGGGCGCTTCGGGGGCGGACTTCCGATGTCTGTCCTCTTCCAGAACCCCACCGTCGCTGCGCTCGCGCGCGTGATCGGCCGCGCAGGCGCGATCGACAGCGTCGTGGCGATGGCGGGTGTCGAGGCCGCCGATCCCCTCTTCGTGCTTCACGACTTCAGCGGAGACCTCGTCGCCTACACCGCGCTGCTCAAGCACCTCGACCCGCGACTTGCGGTCCGGGGCATTCGATGGACGCCGGAGCTCGGAGCCCGCGCGGACTCCATTGAGGAGGTCGCTGCGCACTACTTGCACGCCCTCCGCGCGTCCCAACCCACGGGCCCCTATCGGCTGCTCGGCTACTCGATCGGCGGCACCCTTGCCTACGAGATGGCGCGCCAGCTGGTCGCCGATGGACAACGAGTGTCCTTCCTCGCGCTGCTCGACACACCCAACTACGCGCGCGACAGCAGCATCCTGACGGGCCTCTTCCAGTTCGTGACCAAGAACCTCCTCATCTGGTTCCGGGCCATGTCACTCACCTACACGCTCGCGATCGTGAGCGGCCGGGTGGGTGGGGTGCCGAACTGGCGTCGGATCCGGGAAATGCTCCGCGCCCAGATGCGGATGCGGCAACATGCCATGAAGTACGTTCCGGGCCCGGTCCCCATCGACGCCGTCGTGATCAAGTCAGAGACACGCCGGTTCTTCCTCGGAGACGATCTGGGGTGGAAGGAGCTCGTCCACGACGTGACGATCCGCCGGGTGGAGGGCAACCACATTACGATGATGACCGAAGCCCACGCACCGGCGGTCGCGGCACACCTCCGCGAGCTGCTGGCGCGGGCCCCCCTCCACAAACGGGAGATCAGATGAGCCCTTTCGCCGACCTTCGCGTACTCGAGCTCGGTCGCGTGTTCTCCGGGCCGTTGTGCGGAATGGTCCTGGCCGACCTGGGCGCACGCGTCCTCAAGGTGGAGCGCCCCGAGGTGGGCGACGAGTCCCGCCGCTTCGGCCGCGCGGGCGACCAGGGTTCCTACTTCAACGCCCTGAACCGGAGCAAGCAGAGCATCGCGCTGGACCTCGGGGATCCCGACGACCGGTCGCTCTTCGTCGAGCTCCTCCAAAAGGCCGATGTCCTGATTCACAATTGGGTGCAGGCGTCATTGGACAAGCTCGGGTTCTCGTGGGAGGAGGCCTCCCGCCTCAACCCGCGGTTGGTGTACTGCGCCATCGGCGGCTATGGCGGGGACACCTCGTTCGCGGCCCGGCCCTCCCAGGACATCATCGCCCAGGCCCTCTCGGGATTCATGAGCCTCACCGGCGAGCGAGGTGGAATGCCGCTCAAGAGTGCCATTCCCGTGGTGGACTACTCCACCGGTCTGTACGCGTCCGTGGCCATCCTCGGGGCCCTTCTCCAGCGGCAGACAACGGGGCGGGGGCAGCGGGTCCGGGTGTCCCTGCTCGAGACGGCCGTGGCGATGACCTCCTTCGCCGGCTCCGAGTATCTCTCGACTGGCGCGGTGCCGGGGCGCACGGGCAACCGACACCCCTCGATCTGTCCGTACAACCTGTACGAGACGGCCGACGGGCACCTGGTGATCGCGGTCGCGAACGACGACATGTGGGTGCGCTTCTGCCGATCGTTGGGCCTCGAGGGGCTCCTCGCGGATGCGCGGTTCGTGACCAACGCCTCCCGGCTCACGCACCAGGACGCGCTCGAAGAGGTCCTGGTCGCACGAATGCGCGCCAGCTCCAGCGCCGACCTCCTGGAAGCGCTGGACCGGCAGAAGGTCTCCTGCGCGCCGGTCAACGACCTTGCAGAGGCGTTCGCATGCCCGCCCGTTCGAGAGCTCGGGATGGAGGTCGACCTCGGGCCCACACAGCGGTTCGTCGGAGCCCCGTTCCACCTCGACGGGGCCGAGCCGGTTCCGCCGACGACACCTCCAGCGCTTGGTCGTGACACGGCGGAGGTGAGGCTCCGACGCGACTGGTAAGGGTCTCCCACAGGAAGAGGTCGCTATTATTACCTGGTCAGTCTACCCTCAGACCGCCCTCGATCGCTCCCCCGATGCGACTGCTGTGTACACAGGTTGCTCATCTGCGGCTACGGGTAAACAAAGAAGAACGGTGTCCACAGGATCGGCGCCACCACCCTCACCCGCTGCACCCTTGCCGCGGAGACCCGCTTCGCAGCGCTCCACCTCTCCGCCGGTCTCGCCGCGCCACCCGGGACCGTCGGCCCCGCAGCCCGCTAAAACCGCTCCGAGTCGCCCTCCACCCCCAGCGGCTCCGACCCGACCTCGATGAGCGGCACCGCCGTCCCAAAGATCAGATCGAGAGCAGGGAAGTTCGTCGCGTCGTTGCGCCCGCGCGCTGGATCGATGCTGTGATGGATGTGGTGCTGCTGCGGGCCCGGGATCACCCAGTTGAACCACCCGAGACGGATGTCGAGATCCGAGTGGTGCAGCGACCCCAGCATCGACGAGTACCAGAGGCAGATCAGCGCCACGTCTGGGTCGATGCCGATCGCGCGCACGGCGAAGATTGAGAGCCCCGCCATGAGCAGATCCACGGGCGAGGCGCGCCCGCCGGTGGCCGAAGCGAGCTCGGGGGCCCGGTGATGAAACGCATGAAAGGACCACAGCAGCGCCGAGCCGCTCTGGTGTTCGGCGCGGTGCCACGCGTACAGGATCAGCTCGGAGACGACGAAGGTCACGACCAGCTGCAGCGCGAAGGGGCGCTCCCACAGGCGCAGCGCCGCGCTCAGCGGTCCGAGCAGGCCGCTGTCGGGGATGGTTGCCAGGTACGAATGGGCGATGATCAACGATCCCGCAGAGAGCGTTGAAAATGCGATGTCGGCGGCAAGCCTGGCCGTTGGGCGTTTGCGCACCACGTCCGCCGCCGGGTACAGCCACTCGAAGAGCAGCACCCAGGTGCAGCCGCTGAGGATGGCCAGTGCGAAAGCCCAGGTGCTGGCGCGCTCGACGCCGAGCGAGGGGGCAAGGCCCACGCGCAGCGCAAAGAGGATCGCCCCACTGGCAAGGAGCGTCGTCGGCAGCAGGAGGTAGCGGACGTAGAACACGGTGCCAAAGGGTAGCGAGGGCCTGCATTCTCCGCAACCCGGCTTCGTCTTTGCGGCACCGGAGGCGACCCCGTCCAGGACGAACCTTCCGGGGCATCCGTCCCGGGCGTGGGGCCCAGGACCCAGGGGGGTGCGCGCGATGGCGTGGGGTGGCGCAGGCGAGAGCAGGATGAACGGTGTCGATTGGAGCCCACTT
>Ga0164294_10001246_pt1 | contig 23755 bp, 17 predicted proteins | sample GEODES005metaG_FD_111479 | JGI IMG/M metagenome (GOLD analysis project Ga0164294, IMG submission 111479) | Oligotrophic lake water microbial communities from Sparkling Lake, Wisconsin, USA - GEODES005 metaG | ecosystem: Environmental > Aquatic > Freshwater > Lake | place: USA: Sparkling Lake...
ATGGCGCAAGGCACAAAATTGAATTGTTCAAAGCCGCTTTATGTATTTCTAAGTAGGACTTATACTTGGGATGAGTTTGCTAATAATGATAAGCTATTACTCGCATTTACCGACTTAGATGATCATGATATTTGGGCCGCATTAAAAGATTGGAAAAATGAAAAGGATAAAATCCTTAGGCATTTGTGTGAATCATTTTTAACGAGGAAGTTATTCAAATGTAAATTGGGCACCCAGCCATTGCCCAAATCTAAAATAACAGAAATAGAGAGCAAGATTCAGGAAAGTTTAGGCATCGGTTTTGAGGAACTTTCATATTTTGTCGTAGAGGGTTCCACAAGCAATGCGGCGTATGTGCAAGGCGACAATACAATCAAAATGGTCGATAAACAAGGGCAAGTCGTCGAGTTAATGCTTGCATCCGACTTACCGACCATCCAAGCCTTGAGTAAGATTGTGAAAAAATACTATTTTTGTTGTCCAAAGAGCGTATATTTGCAAGGAGAATTGAGCTAAATTATTTTTTAATACCTAATTGCCACCATATATTTAAGACATGAAATTTACTGTTGACCAAATAGCTGATTTAATTGAAGGTACAGTAAATGGCAATGGCGCTACATTAATTAGTAATTTCGATAAAATAGAAGAAGGAAAATCAGGAAGCATCTCATTTCTTTCTAATCCCAAATACGAATCTTTTTTATATCAAACTGATGCGTCAGCAGTCATCGTTTCGAAAGATCTTACTTTGAAAAAACCGGTCAAAACTGCATTAATACGTGTTTCGGATCCATATTTAGCCTTTACTATTTTATTGCAGAAATACCAAGAATTTATCCAAAAAAGGGAAACAGGTATCCAAGTACCCAGTTTTATAGCTGACAATGCACAAATTTCAGAAAATGTTTTTGTGGGGCGATTCACGCAGGTTGACACAGGAAGCCAAATAGGAAAAAATTCACAAATTTATGATCGAGTTAGTATTGGCAAAAACGTAATCATTGGTTGCGATTGCACGATATACCCAGGTGTGGTCATTTATAAAGATTGTATTATTGGCAATAATGTCGTTATACATGCCAATTCAGTTATTGGCTCAGATGGTTTTGGCCATGCGCCACAAGGGGATGGAACATTTAAATCAATACCCCAATTAGGAAATGTAGTGATTGAGGATGATGTGTCCATTGGTTCAAATACGACGATTGACCGAGCCACGATGGGATCAACGATCATCAGAAAAGGAGTTAAAATTGACAATTTAGTACAAATAGCTCATAATGTAGAAATAGGCTCAAATACAGCCATCGCAGCACAAACAGGCATTTCAGGCTCGACGAAAGTGGGCGAGAACTGTTTGATTGCGGGACAAGTAGGTGTAGCTGGACATATTACGATAGCACCTAAAACGATTGTAACTGGTCAATCAGGGGTAACAAAAAGTGTTAAAATACCAGGACAAACATTGGGGGGTACCCCAGCTTCCAATAATGTAGATTTCTTAAAAAGAAATGCATTAATTAGGCAGTTACCAGAATTTTTTGAAAAATTTAATCAAAGCAACAAATAATATTGAGTTGGCTTTACCCTTATTATGAATAATAAGCAACACACCATATCAAAATCAGTCACATTAAGTGGAGTAGGTTTACACACGGGAGTCTTAACAAATATGACATTTTTGCCGGCAGCATCAAACCATGGCATAAAATTTCAGCGAATAGATTTACCGGGGCAACCCATCGCAGATGCCGATGTTGATTACGTAGTCGATACCTCAAGAGGAACGACCATTGAACATAATGGAGCAAGAATTAATACCGTTGAACATGTGATGGCTTCTTTAGTAGGCCTTGAAATCGACAATGTTTTAATTCAATTAGATGGTCCAGAACCCCCCATTATGGATGGAAGTTCGATCAAATTTGTGGAAGCGTTAAAAGATGCGGAACCTGTTGAACAAGAGGCACATCGTAAATTTTTCGAAGTAACGGAGGAAGTACGTTTCAAGGATCCAGATAAAGATATTGAATTAGCTGCATTGCCTCTAAATGATTACAGGATGGCGGTGATGGTGGATTATAATTCAAAATTCTTATCGAGCCAGCATGCCAATTTAAGTCATGTGTCACAATTTGAAAGAGGGTTTGCCATGTGTCGCACTTTTTGTTTTGTGCATGAATTAGAAGTTTTATATAAAGAGGGTCTGATTAAAGGGGGTGATTTAAGCAATGCCATTGTTATTGCCGATCGTGATTACTCTGAAGTGGAATTAGCTCATTTATCAGATGTTTTAAGAAAACCCAAAGTAAGTATTTCTAAAGAAATTGGAATATTAAATAATACCAGCTTACACTTTCCAAATGAAATGGCAAGGCATAAGTTATTGGATTTAATGGGCGATTTGGCTTTAGTAGGGAGACCCATTAAAGCGCAAATTTTGGCTTCGAGACCGGGACACGCTTCCAATATCGAATTAGCCAAAAAAATCAAGAAATTGATGTTGGAAACCGAAAAGAACAATGTTCCTATGTACGATCCAAAGCAACCTCCTATCTGTTCACATGAGCGTATCTATGAGTTGCTACCACATCGATATCCATTTCAAATGATCGATAAGATTATTTATTTAGATGATAATAGTGTCGTTGGCGTGAAAAATGTAACGATGAATGAATATTATTTCATGGGACATTTTCCAAATAACCCTGTAATGCCAGGTGTCATGCAAATAGAGGCTATGGCTCAAACAGGGGGAATATTAGTGCTTAGTTCAGTACCTGATCCTGAAAATTATTGGCCATATTTAGTCGGAATTGAAAATTGCAGATTTAGAAAAAGTGTCATCCCAGGAGATACTGTAATATTTAAATGTGAGCTTCTTGCACCTATACGAAGAGGTATTGCCAAAATGATAGGTAAGGCCTATGTATCGGGTCAAGTAGTTTGTGAAGCAGAAATGACTGCGAGTTTAGTTAGAAAATCATAGTACAAAATTTATGACTTATCCATTAACTTCAATTAACCCGAATGCCATCATTGGATCCAATGTACAAATTGATCCATTTACTGTCATACACGATGATGTGCAAATCGGAGAAGGTAGTTGGATAGGTTCGAATGTAACTATATTTCCAGGAGCGAGAATAGGAAAAAATGTCAAAATATTTCCAGGAGCTGTGATTTCAGCAATTCCCCAGGATTTAAAGTTTGGAGGAGAAATCACAACAGCTGAAATTGGCGATAATACAACCATTAGGGAATGTGTCACCGTAAATCGAGGAACCAGTGATCGCCAAAAAACAGTCATTGGCCCCAATTGTTTAATCATGGCTTATGTACATATAGCCCATGATTGTGTCATTGGAAACCAATGCATCATCGCCAATTCGGTACAATTAGCTGGACATGTGAATGTAGGAGACTTTGCCATCATCGGAGGTTCTTCTGCTGTTCACCAATTTGGACAAATAGGCCGACATGTCATGATCTCTGGAGGCTCACTTGTTCGAAAAGATGTGCCCCCATTCACAAAATCAGGCAGAGAACCACTTACTTATGCGGGAGTTAATTCGATTGGATTAAAGAGGCGAGGATTTACGGATGAGCTCATTAATGAAATCCAAGAGGTATATCGATTCCTATACAACAAAGGGTTAAATACCAATGACGCATTAGAACAAATTGAAAAATCGATCAGAAAATCTCCTGAAAGAGATGAAATCATAGATTTCATTCGCAATTCAGAGAGGGGAATCATGAAAGGCTAAGCGAACTCCTATGAAAATTCTTGCTGAAAACTTAGAGAAGAAATTCCGCCAAGAATATGTCATTAAAAACTTTAATTTCGAATTTCAAGATCATCAGAAATATGCAATTGTAGGGCCAAATGGTTCCGGTAAATCGACCTTAATCCAATTGCTGAGTCAATTTTCATTGCCAACAAAAGGTTCCGTAAAGTATTTAGATAACCAAGGAAACCCCATAGAAAGTGATCTTGCATTTAAGCAAATTTCATTTGCAGCTCCCTACAGTGAAATCATAGAAGAATTTACCATCAGTGAATTAATCTCTTTTTTAGTTGGCCTACAAAATTTACCCTCAACATTCAACGTCCAAGCATTTGAAGAATTTTCAGAATTAAAAACGAATCCCAAAAAACTAATTAAAGATTTCTCGTCAGGCATGAAGCAAAAAACAAAACTAACCCTTACTTTATCCGCGCCAAGGCCATTTTTGTTTTTAGATGAACCCACGACCAATTTGGACCTTAAGTCAAAAATCTGGTTTCAAAATAAACTAGAATCGGAGAAAGATAAATTAATTATCATTGCATCTAATGAAGAATCAGAGATAAAATACTGCGAAGAGCGAATTCAAATTTTAGATTTCAAATAATTCCAACGGAAGCGTAAAATTATAAGTCCAATAATCATCAAGATCAGTCCTAGGTAAAAAAAGACACTTGAAAAATCTAACACTCCCCTACTGATATTTTGAAAGTGATAATTTAAACTTTGAAAGGTAAAATCGAAATTAAAAATTTTAGTAATTTCTTGAGGTCCCTGCCAAAAAACAAAATTCAAAAACACACCCAATACAAATGATAATGCTTGTTTATTTGCCATAGAAGAAGCTAGAGCACTTAAACAGACAAATACAATGATTAGCAAAAGTAAACTGAAATAAGCGCTAAATATGATACCAAAATCAATGTTAAAAGCCGGTGAACTTAATATTCCAATGCTAAAGATAAAAATGATGGTAGGCACTAATATGATGGCCAATAAAAGTATTTGACTTAGGATTTTAGCAAAAATGATTCGTTCAATCGATATTGGCAATGAGCGCAAAAGATTAAAAGTGCCTAATTCAAACTCTTCCGAAAATAGCCTCATGCAAATGGCAGGCGTGAAAAACAAAAAAAACCAAGGACTTAAATCAAAAAATACACTTAGTTCTGCAAAGCCAAAGTCTAAGACATTGCCTTGGAAAAACCAAGTATAAAAGCCGATCAATAAATAAAAAGAAAACATGAGTCCTATACCTATGAATGAGGTAAAAAACACATTAAATTCTTTTTGAATAATCGCCCACATATTAATCCTCAAAAATAGATTTTTCTTTTCTCAAAATCGCTGAAACGATCAAACCCAACAAAAAAGTAAATAAAACCGAAACGAAAAAAATGATCATAAATTGGATGCCGGGGCCCAACATCATCTTGGTGATTTTTTCAGCATCTTCAATTTGACTTTCAGTTAAACCCTGACTTTCTAATTTTTCCCTAGCGATATCCATCTGCTTTTGAAGAACTCCTTGGTCAATAAAATTCAAATAGATATAATTAAAACCACCACTCACAACACCCCAAACAGCACCAATTAATAACGAATTACCTAAACCCTGCCCATAACTTAAAAGATCGTCTTGGTTTGATCTAACTTCTTTTATGGCTAAATAAAGTATTGTCGTGTTGATAATAAGGGTGGCTAAAAATGAAACCCATCCTAATGTTTCGCTAAAGTCTTCTTCTAATCCTGAATATTTAGTTACCAGAGTTAAAACAAAACTACTAATCCCACCTATAACTCCCCATTTTAAAGCTAAAACGGAGTTAGACAATTTTAAATCTTCCTGGTTTTCCATGATTAATTCTTTTTAAAATATAAAGACATGAGTAGGTTTGGCAAAAATGCCAGCACAATTTTTTGTGTGAAATCATCTTTAGCGATGCTTCCAGCATCTATTCCATTAATGCCATTCAATAACATTTTATAATATTCAATCCCTTCTTGCTCAATAATCACCGATTTATACTGCTGCAATTCACTGACGCTAAATTGTATATATTCGTTTAAAACTCCAAAACCGATTTCAGACATATAGAAATAATACAAGACTATAGCACTTAAAATAGCCACAAAAACAATATAGATATATTGCAACAGGAAAATTTTTAAGAAATGGGCAGAGTCGAATTTGAAAACCCTTTTGACTAAAAAATATTGAAGTATTAGCACAAACACAAAACTGGGTGCTTTTTTTCCTCCGAGTGGCAAAATACCCAGGGAATAAATGACAATGCAATAAATGATAATTAAACCAACGGCAAATAGACTTGTAGCCAATAATTGCGGCCAATGCTTGATCAGATTTTTCATTTATTGATTATTATACGCAATCTCTTGTTGATTCAGCACTATTAAAATTTTATAACTAAAAGTATATCCTAGAAAAGCTGAATTTTTAGATTTGCCCACAATTTGATCTACTGCATAAGAATATGCAGGTACTTTTTGGAATAAAATGCCCTTGGTTTTACTCCCTTTTCCTAGCGTTGGCATGGTAAGCCCAACTAAATTTGCGGGATTGGAAGATAGCAACTTGTCAATAAACGAAATTTTTCGATGAATGGCCTCTTGGTAACATGCGAGAAACAAAGTTTCTAAGCCGATTGTACCAAAGGATGCATGATCAAACTCCACTTCTTTTACTTCACTTTCATGAGGTGTATGATCAGATACAATGGCATCGATAGTTCCATCTTGAATACCTTTCCATAAAGAATTAACATCACTCTCAGTCCTAAATGGAGGGAAAACCTTTTTAAAGGTATCAAAATCACTAATCGAATCTTCCGTGAATATTAATTGGTGAGCAGCCACATCACACGTTACTGGCATACCCTTTTTCTTAGCTGCCCGAATTAAGTCTACTGATTCGCTGCAAGAAAGACAAGAGAAATGTAGTCTGAATTTAGCATGAGTGTGCCCAAAAGAATTAGACAATATATAAGAAAGTAAATCCAAATCGCGTTTTACGCTTAAAGTCTCAGACAAATCAGGTATACCTTTAAGTCCTAACAAAGTACTTTGCAATCCTTCATTTATTTGACCATACAAAGAAAGTCCAGTTGTATCTGGCCTAGAAACTAAAGTTGCCGGCAACGACTGTAAATATTGCAAGCACTTACTCATTAAATCTACATTCTGGATACTTGAATTTCCATGGGCAAACCAATGGACGCCGGAAGAAAATAAATCAAATAAATCAGTGAAATTCTCTCCTTGATTATCGATCGTTAAAGGCGCCATAGCCATAAAGTTTACTCCATGAACTTGAGACATGTTTTTAACAAACTCAAGCGCCTGTGGTTGTTGGGGAACAGGATCCCCAGTAGGCAAAAGCAATAAATCTAACACCCCACCTTTCTTAGCTGCTGCTGACAAACTTGACCAGTCTTCTTTAAACTCCTCACCAGGCAAGGTATTATGAACACGTAGATCTACCATAGACGGCGACCAAGCTAAATCAGGTTGGTCAATGACTAAATCAACTTTTTCATTCAAATTATTTCCAATTTGAACCCATTGTCCATTTTCGAATAATAAATCAACAACCTGATTATAGAAGTCAGAAAGACTATCTTGTATTAAAACCGATTTAAATAAAATTCTCATGCGATTCTATGGTAAAAAAAAACCCTGATTAACAGGGTTAAAAATTAATGTGCAATAAAGGATTTGTAGGTTTCAACATCCATTAAATGGCTTATATCACCTAAATCACTCGGTTTCATTTTGATTACCCAACCATCTCCATAAGGATCTGTGTTAATTAATTCTGGGTTATTATTTAATGCTGTATTAAATTCAATTACTTCACCAGAAACTGGCAAGAACAAATCCGAAACCGTTTTAACTGCTTCCACTGTTCCAAATACACCATCTTTAACTATGTTTTTTCCTATTGACTCGACTTCAACAAACACAATATCTCCCAATTCTCCTTGGGCAAAATCAGTAATTCCCACCACGGCTATATCTCCCTCGATTTTAATCCATTCGTGTTCTTGTGTGTACTTTAAGGCAACTGGAAAATTCATATATAATGTTTTAGCATGCAAAGGTCACGAAATTCATGATTTATTGCAAATAATTTTATTCAATAATTGAATTTATTCATTTAAACTATATCGAATTTGGAAACCACCAGCTACCGTAGATCGATAGAATGAATTAGAAACCAATGGATTATTAAACATTTTATCAAAGTATGCCGTGACAGACAATTTATCACTAATCGCATAACTAATTTGAGGACGAAATTGGAAATTATAAAATCCTTGAGTGACAATCGTCTCCGCATCTAATTTCCTTTGCAATGTCCGTGTATCGCGAATGGTTAAATTGCAGTTGAATCGTAAATCATTAGGCAAACGAACATTGCGACCATTAATCTTAAAAGGAATCAGCATATTAGCTTTCGTAAAACCAATCGCAAAGGTTAAATCTTTATTTGATAATTCAGCCACTTGATTATTTGACAGATTTAAACCCACATTCCTATCTTGATTATATTCAAAACGAAGGGAAACCCTACTTTTAGTAATCGCATTGAAACCAATTAAAGGAGAAAAACGCTCTGAAAACGAAATCGTACTCATAACATAAACAGGAATCAGCGTATTTGTTTTTGCGTCAAATCTAGACGATAAAGGATAAAGTAAGCTGTTGAGCGTCAAATTAGTATAATCATTTTCAAATTGGCCATATTCCAAAGCAGAAACAAAATTACCCACACTATAGGTACTTGAGTACATATGAGTAATCGTGAAAGAAGAAAATTTCTTGGTAATCCAAGGAATTAAATTCAAGCCATTGTAATCGACTTTCCAATTGGGCAATGGAATATTATAAAAAGGAGAATATTTAACATCATTGGCAGACACACCTGAATATGCCGCAAAAAATGAAGGGATTAATACATCCTGCGAATTGACATTATAATCTCCACCTTCAGCTAATTTGGCCCTAGTTAATCTGTTGAGCAAAATAGATCTGTTCGTCCTGAATTTTTCAAACACTAAAGTAGGATCGTCAAATGCAGTTAAAAATGATAAAAATGACATGGAATAATTTCCAGAACGTATTGGGCTTTCAGATGCAAATGCTCCATTGAGTGTTTTGGGTCTGAAATACTCTTGGTAATTATCTCCTTTATTGTAATTTCCTTCTACTTGAATTCTTAAATCTTTGTTGGGCTCCAGCTGAGTGATGTAAGAAAACTTCTCTTGTTTGGTCTGTGTAAATGGGATATTTTGAACGATACTTTTGGATAGCCAACCGTTTTGACCTGCTGTAAACCTTATTTGGTCATTTTGACTACCTGAAATAAAATCAAAACCAGGAGCTGTTGATTGACTATTCATCCCAAATAACCCTGGATTGGGTAAAAATCCTGGTAATGTCGTGGACTCATTAATCGAATAATTAACTTGAATTCCCCGTAAAGTCAACAATAAGCGAGTCAAAGAACGTAATGCATTTTTTGGTGAAATTAAAATATCATCATCATCACCTGGATTTCTAGCTACATTTTTACCCATCGGATTGCCATTATTTGCCCATCTTAGTGCTTTAATACGATTATAAAGTGCTACAAAATCCACTTTTCCATTAATGGAGCGCTCACGCGTATTTTTGATAATATTACCAAAAGGTAAGTCTAAAGAATCTCGAATATCAAACGAATTAGCAAAGTAATTGTAACCAATTCGATGCGAGTAATCAGCGTTCATCCAATCGGTTAAAGGCAATTTTTGCAAAGGCAATCGCCAAATCATTCCAGCTTGTTGGTCAAAATTCTTAGCCCTACCTAGACTCTTAATATTGAACATCACGGAATCTCGTTTAGCTTGGGTATCTAAATCGCCAAAAGGTTCGTCTATAATAGAATTTACTATAGTATTATAATTCAACACAACACTCTTGGTCAAATTCCAATTCAACGCATATTGCCGATTAAAGTACCAGTATTTTTCAAACTGAGGGGCCACTCCTAATGTGGTCAATTCCCCATTCCTTAATTGAGTCCTAATAAAACTACGATCCATTTCTGCCCTTACTGTTAAGGAGGTCGGAACTAAATTGACATTCATATCCTTAAATAGTAGAAGCCATGGAGAGTCAGAATTCATTTTTGCAAAAGGCTCCCAAAAATTACTATTGGACGTATACGCATACAAAACACTTCCACGCTGGCTCAATTGAGTATATGAATCAATTAAAGTACTAGATCTCATCATTTCCGAATATGCATATGAAAATGAAAAGTTTGAAAGATCCCATAAATAGGCATGTTTGGCTAAAGCGCTTCTGACTTTTCTAACGTTAGAAAAATTAAAACCATGCCTTTCCGTATTATCCTGCACTAGCTTCAGGTATTCTTGTTTTTTTGATTCGGAACTAAACTTGCCCAAAGAGTTTGTCAGAAAAATATCTGGATCTAATGGATCAAATTGCGGAGCTATATTCCGTTTGTCATATGATATATAAAATGGAATTTGGAATCCCCACTGAAGAGGTAAAAATTTATCTAAATTTAAATTAGCTGTTAATCCTATTTCATATAAATTATCCCGTGATCTTTCCGATATCTTAGATTGAACCCCACCAAATCCATAATTCTTAAAGCTTCCATTGAATACCACTTGGCCTATGTCGGCCAACTTAACCCCCAATTTACCTATGGCGGCTTCACCAGAGGTTTGATCAAAACCAAATCCCCTTAATTCATTCACCCACACGCAAAAAGATTTATTTTGCCCATCTTTTGTAGTATTACGAACACCTATCATCGTAGTCATAGTCGCACTTTGATCCGGTCTTCCCATCACGGTTATTCGATAAACTTTACCGGTAGAACTGGTCATCAACATAGAAAAGCGATCGTTCAAACCCTTATTTTGTCTGTCCCGTTCAATTTTTACAAGCTTTAATAATTCAAATTCTATGTCAAATTCATTTTCCATAGGCCAAATTTCAGTATCTAAACTTTGTCCTTTTTGTGTTTGAATTAACCCTGTGTTCTCAACCTCATAGTAGTTATCTGTTAAATCAGTACCAATGCGTAGAAATGCTGAAACATGACCCGAAATTTGATCCGCACTTTGCATGGAAACAAACATTCTAAGCCGTTTGTAATTAATAAAATCAAACATCGTATTTTTAAATACTGCTCTCGCATCTCCAGGCCTAAGATTGTCAACACATAAGCTCATCGACTGCTCATTTAATCGAGCATTATTGATGGTAGTAATATCTTGATCGCGTACAAAACCTGGAGGCACAACATAGGGAATTGCATTGGCTCCCTTCGTTGCAGGCCCATTTTCTTCTACATTGACACTTGACACCCTAAATTTAGCATCGTAGGATTCCGGCAAATCCTGGCCATTTTTAACATCTAAATTTCCAATAAACTTCCTGTATGAATATCCCGAAAGCTGCAATTGAGCAAATCTCAACACCACAGGGTCTTGAAAATCACTCAATAACATTCTAAAGAAACGAATGGATTTGAAGCTCGATATTTCACCTGCCGGTGTGGTGTAATTACGCTTATCCTTAATCGGAACTCTAAATAAATACCAATCCACTCCCCCTTCATTCACCTTATCTACAACAAAACCTTGACCTACTTGCAACTGGCCTGGCTTAAGATCAATTTGATATTGAAAATAAGACTCAACTTCATTGACCGTATTATCATTGTTTAAATCTTCCCGATCAGGCATCATACTACTCGCTTCGGTAATCGTTGAATTCGTCGGATTATCAGTGGTTGGAGAATTATTTTCCAATCCCATAAAGTTTTTATACCGTTCAATAATACTTCCCGTTTTGTTAAATTTATCGCTCAAATAGTGCACAAAGTCATCCCCAGCTGGATCATTTTTCAGAGCTGAAATCGCATTTTGATCATTTACTTTGGCAGATATTTGAGTCAAATATTCTTTGAAATAAGTTTCCTCTGTAATGGCGGTAGATTCAGTTGACCTATTTATCATACCATCTAAACCAATATCTTGCTGGGCCCTTCCCCCTTGGTTATCAAAGGCATTAATGACAAATTGGCGCTTAGGAGCTAATCCCCACAGCGTCTTTTCAACATTCTGAGTATTCCCAGAAGTGATTTTTTCTCCTGCTGGAATGCCATTTTCAAAATTTGAAAATCCATCCGGGATAAAATCCTCAGATACATCACCCAAATGGAAAATTAGCTTTCCACCTGTTTGGTTATTTTTGTTAAAAATACCATCACGAACTTTACCTTGATCTCCTGTGACAAAAGGATCCATCATCCAAAATTCAATTTGCTCTACATTCGCATTATCAAAATCTGTATCTGACGCAATTGCACGCGTAATTGCACCGAAATTTGATTTTGGGTTTGGCAACAAACCTTGTGCATTCAAACTTGGATTGAAATTATAAATACCTCGTTCAGAAGGGAAATAAGCCACATCTAAAACACCTAAAGGCAAATTAGTGATGTTATTGGCAAAGTCTTTATTCGGAAACAAACCCTTTGGCGTTACGACACGCTCATAAGCAAATAAGTTTACCTGGGCTGGATCAAGTCCAGGAACCTCTAAAGCAAAGCCACCTTGGCCATAAATACTTGCGTCAACATTATAGGCCGAAATTTTAGCACGCCTAAAATTTGAACTTATGTCTCTTGGATTTCCTGAAATAAAATCTTTAGGCGTGGCACCAGGACGCCAATAAGTTGGCTGAGAGCTTAAGTTATAAACCACTCTGGCTGATTCAAAATCATCAATAAATGCATTCCCCTGAACACGGTCATTGACATTCGGGATCAACTTAGCAAATTCGCCTTGAAAGTCGATCACAGATGATTCCTTCGTGGAAACAATCGGCAATGCATCAATCATGCGGGTTAACGCATTCGATTTTTTCAAAATACTGGCATCAAAACCTATTAACGTATTATTAACAGGTTCATTTCCAATGGCTACCCGCCTAAAAAAAGCTGGTGGCGTTTCACTCATATTTTGAATTGTAGCTCCTAAATGAACATCTTGTCCTAAATTATAGTCTAATCTAGTTCCCAGCATAGTTCTAATTTGATTCGAAAAAAGATCTGGCTTTTCGTAACAAATTTTAATTTCACGACCCGAATTAAATACTCCCTCATTAATGATTTTAACACGACCCGATTGACCATCCACGATAAAATCAGTCCCTTGACTTAAGGATTGACCACCAGCGGTTACCGTAACTGATTTTGCCTCTACCCCAAATGGCAACGAAATATCGCCACCCCCTACTCCCGACTGGAAAGAACCTTTCAAAAAGAACTTATTTTTGCTGGCTATTTGACTGGCATCAGTTTGTGTACTCGTATATAAATTTTGAAAAACATACTTGTCAACCAGATTTGATTCAGAGGAAGTAAATTTTGTTTTCAGGTTTTTTCCAAAAGGTTCTAGAATTGGAAATATAATTTTTCCATTTTTGGAATCAACTGTTACATCTTCTATGAAATCAAAATTACCATCGGGTTGGGCATCACCAGAAAAATTAAGTTTATCTAATCCCAAAACTTTTACCAATGGAATATCTTTTAATTTCTCTCCTTCAATCAAGTTTGAATTATCAATGCCCGTAGCATCATCTTTATAAACAATGCGTAATTGAAAATTCTGTTTGGACAATGAATTGGTATTTAATGAGTAGATGTTTTTCATCATTAAATCCCACATCGGATGCTCCAAATGATTCCGTAAGGTAGAGGACTTAAGCATTTTTAAGATCAAAACTTCATTGTCTTGTCGAGCTTGATAATCTTCCGTTAGTTCTCCAACCTTATGTTTACGGCCATTAAATGTGTATTCATAGGAGACAGCCAACACCTCATCATTGCGTAGCGGTGAAATCAGTGAAATATATCCAAGCGATGGATTGAATTTAAATTCACGTTCATTCAGCCTTTTGGCTCCCTTTAACATATCAAAATCCGTGCCTCTTTGCAAGTTATAAACAGACTCTAACTGATAAGAAGATTGATCAGATCGGCGTATTTGAGGATCATTTACCAACTTATCATAAAGTCCATTATTTTTGTTGTCAACGGATTGATTGGGAATGATCGGTTGGACCGCGGGTTTATTTCTACTGTAAGGATTTGATTCTCCTAAATCAGCTAAAGCCACTAAATTTCGTAATGTTTCAGTACTTTGAGTTCTGTTTGTTACATATACCTCGATCCGGGTGATGGTAATTCCACTGGTGATAACAGGCAAACTTCGCAAAGATCTTTCGTAATTATCTTTGAAATAAGTGGATAAAAAGAAATGCCTATTTTCATCATATTGATCCGCTCTAATTTCAAAAGAACGCCCCTGAGTCCCTCCTTTCATGGTGATACAATCTTGCTTGGAACGTTGTTGGGCTGCGACAACCGTCACGTCCAAATTACCAAATCGCAATAATGTTTTAAGACCAAATAAATTCTGAACACCTGGTATTAATTGAGAATTAAGCGTCCATGAAGTGTTTCCCGCTTCGATATTTTGAAGAATATCTTCTTCTTGGGTTTTCCAATTTAATTTAAGTTGGTTTTGAAAATTAAAACTAGCCTTCGTATCAAAATTAGCATTTAGGTTAAGTTTGTCACCAATCTTTCCTTGAAAATTGATTTGAGCTTGTTCGTTAAAAAACAAATTCCCGACGTATCGAAGTTGGACCGGAACCGCAGGATTATCCACGAATTGACCCATGTAACCTATATCTAACAACAAGCTACCATTGGGTTTGAATGAGACTTCGGTACCACCAAAAATCCGATCAATTGAAGGTGGCAATTCAATTTTTGGAAATAGTCCTCTAGATTGAACCGAATTGTTCCCGTCAAGGCTCTTTGAATAATCATTCCAATAGGACCTATTCAAATCTTTATTTTGCAAATTACTATAGTCACTCAAACTAAAAGCTTGGGATGGGGAGATTGAAATATCACCTAATTGTTGAGAAGAAATTAATTGATTTTGGCTAAAATCGATTTGATTCCGACTTTCTTTTAATGAAAAAATAGAAAAAGGCGATTTTGAAAATTGCTTATTTGATTGATAAAAATCAAAAGGTTTTAGTTGGAAACGAGGCCTACGACCACTTTTTAAAATGGTCGTAGTTGAGTCAACATTTTGAGCAAAAGAAATGAAAGGTAACCCCGCAAAGGCCCAAAAAAATAGGCCTTTTAAAATGACTTTTATAGCGATATTGCCGTCTTTTTGCACAAATAATAAATTAACGAAGGGCTAGTTTAATAAGCTGCTCAATAGTAGCATCTGGATTAGATTTCAATAATTGGTCTAAATTTTTCTCAGCTGCTACTCGAGGAATTCCTAGTGTTACCAATGCACCTAAAGCCTCTTGCTTAACGCCATATGACTTATCAGGAGAGGATTTACCAGCTTCCACAAATAATGTATCCTTTTTACATTTGTCTTTTAATTCTAAAATAACACGTTGGGCTGTCTTAGACCCTATACCCTTGATCGATTGAATCAAAGCAATATTTTCGTTCATAATGGCCCCTCTTATTTCTCCGCTCGAAAAGGAAGACAACATGACCAAGGCCGTTGTAACACCTACCCCTGAAACACTTATTAAATCAAGAAATAATAATTTTTCATCCATTTCATAAAAACCCACAAGGGTATGTGCATCTTCTTTGATCTGTAAATGCGTAAAAAGTTTACAATTTTCATCACCTTCAGCAAGTGAATCATATGTTTGTAATGAAATTTTTACTTCATAGCCAACACCTTGAACGTCTATAATGACATGCGCTCTGTCTTTGTAAGCTAATTTTCCTTTTAGGTATGCGATCATTTTACGAAATTTTTAACCTCATTCCAGGCTTTAAAACCGAAGAACGAAGTCTATTTAATTTTTTAATTTTTGCTATGGTGCTGCCATTATATTGATCAGCAATTTGAGATAATGTATCTCCAGGCCTTACTCGGTGATAAATAGTTCTTTTCTTTGATTTTGTTTTAAATTCAGGATTTTTTGAAATATTAATCTCAACCTTTGATGAAGCATTTGCTACATCTATATCAACCCATTCTTTGACAAAATAGTAAATTACCTTTCCTCTTTTTAAGCGGTTAGACCGCAAGCGGTTAATACGTTTTAATTCGAGTACTGAAACATCTAAATTCCTAGCTATTGTATAAATAGTCTCACCTTTTCGAACTACGTATTTCTTCTTTGAATTTTTTATCATTCGAAGTCCAGCCGTGGAGTCGATCGATCCCAAAGAAATACCTAAAACTTTGCGCGTACCAAAATAGCTCGCAGAATCAAGAATTTTTAATCGATTCGCACTAAAAAAAGCAAATTTATCTTTGGGAATGCGTACAATAATTTTGTCTACATCAGAAGGAATCGAATTCCCTAAAATATGGGGATTTAAAACTCGGAAGGTATCTAAAGAAAATCCAGCTAATGACGATAATAGTTTTAAATTGACAAATCCTTTCAAGTGTAAGGTATCAGAAGGCATATGAAAAGCCCATTCCTGAGGTTGAATGGCATGATCCCAATGAAAATTCATCATATAGGAAATCGCAATATATTGAGGAACATAATTACGAGTTTCTTTTGGAAGGCAATTGTAAATACCCCAAAAGTTAGTTGATCCACAACGCCTTATCGCCCGTTTAACATTTCCTGGACCTGTATTATAGGCAGCTAACGCCATGTGCCAATCTCCAAAAATGCGATACAATTGGCGCATATATTTACATGCAGCCTCGGTAGCACGTTCAGGATCAAATCTTTCATCCACGTAAGAATCTACACGAAGACCAAAATCACCCCGAGCAGTATAGGGCATGAATTGCCACAAACCACCAGCTCCTTTTAAGGATAAAGCTTTGGTTTCAAGCCCAGATTCGATCAAAGACAAATATTTCAACTCATCAGGCAACCCATATTGCTTAAGGTATTTTTCATAAATAGGAAAATACAAATCACGTTTTTCCAACATATGTTGGGTAAATGCGGCCTTCTTAAAAGCAAAATATTCAACATATTGATGCGAATATTGATTGTAAATAAGGGGAATAACATTTTGAATTGATTTTAACCGATTCTGAATTAAAGAAGGGTCAATCATTAAAGATGTGGGCATTCCTTGCTCAATTCGAGCCAAAGAATCAATAAACTTACGATCAATATTAGGCAAAAATGCACTCCTAACCTGCCCAAACAATGAGCTTGAAAGGAAGCAAAAATACAGTAAATATGTGATCTTTATTTTCAACGAATTATATTATAAATATGAAGTAAAATCAATCAATTCATCCTCTGAATAAGCTGGCCCCATCGCTTGAAATCCAATCGAAAGTCCATTCAAGTCCTGTCCAGCAGGAACAGTAATAGCGGGCAAACCAGTCACATTTGCCTGCACGGTAAATAAATCCCCTAAATACATCTGAAGAGGATCAAGTGTTTTTTCCCCTAACCGATACGCAGTAGAAGAGGTCGTTGGCGAAATGATAAAATCGAAATCTTTCAAAATCACATCCGTACGCTCTTTAATTAGCCTTCTAACTTTTTGCGCCTTTGTATAATAAGCATCATAATAATTAGCGCTTAAGACAAAGGTGCCCAGCATGATTCTACGTTTAACTTCTTCACCAAAACCCTCATTCCTTGTTTTTTTATACAGGTCCATTAAATCACGTGGATTTTGAGTTCTTTGGCCAAACTTAACTCCATCAAATCTTGACAGATTAGAACTAGCTTCAGCTGTAGTTAAAACATAATAAGTAGGTAACATTTGATCTATGTAGGCAAAATCAACAGATTCCACAACGAAACCTTTTTGTTTTAATTGCGCTACTTTAAGAAAAAATTGCTCTTTAATTTCAGTTTGTAAACTTGGATGCTCGACAATCTCTTTAATATAAGCTAGTCGTTTTTTTGGGGTAAATTCTTTCTTATTTAAGCTGCTGACCGTACTATCAAATTCATCAGGGCCGGAAATCACATCCATAACTAGCTTGAGATCAGCGGGATGGTGGCACATGGGACCAATAGAATCGAAAGAAGAGGCATAAGCAATTAATCCCCAACGGGAAACAAGTCCATAAGTAGGTTTGAGCCCAGAAATTCCACAAAAAGATGCTGGCATACGAATTGAACCTCCCGTGTCCGTACCTAATGAAAGATGGCACATTCCTGCCTGGACAGCAACGGCTGAACCACCTGAACTACCCCCGGAAACGTGGTTGGTATGCGTATAATTTAAAACAGGTCCAAAAGATGAATTTTCATTGGTCGACCCCATCCCAAACTCATCACAATTTTGTCTGCCAATAATAATCGCATCTTCACTAATAATTCGTTGGACCGCTGTAGCTGAAAAAGTTGATTTAAATCCGTTTAAGATTTGACTACCCGCTTGAGCCCCGTGATCTTGATAACAAAGTAAATCTTTCAGGCCTACCACCATTCCAGCTAATTTACCTGCTTTCCCATCTTTAATTTTTTGGTCAATTAACCTCGCTGAGGCAAGAGCTTCCTCCGAATAGACTTCTAAAAAAACATTCAATTGTTTATTTAAAGCATCAATTCGACTTAAATATTGCCTAACCAAATCAACACAGGACAATGTGCCTTGAAATAAACTATTTCTTATTTCTGAATAAGGCTGAGGAAAATTTTCCATTAAAAATGGGGGTTCAATTAAACACAAAAGCATAGTTGGAAGATCCAACTATGCATTTTAAAAAAGAATAAAATAAAACTATTTTTTAGTTTCGTCTAATTCTTTATTGATCTGATCTTTAACTTCATTTTTGGCATCTTGAAATTCACGAATACCTTTACCCAATCCTCTCATTAATTCAGGTAATTTTTTACCGCCAAAAAACAATAATATGGCTAATCCGATAAGTAACAGTTCTCCGCCACCTAAACCGTTCAAAAACAATAATATACTTGCTGTGTTCATATTTTCTAAATTTTAATTGTGTAAATATATTCAATCCTAATTAAAAATCCTCAAATTAAAAATCAAAAGATTTACAATTGCTTTTCAAATTCATCCAATTCATTCTTTATTGATTTTCCAACCCAAAGTACTAGCGCTAAATCATCCGTAAAACCAATTATAGGTAAAACATCAGGTATGAAATCAAATGGGGATATAAAATAAATTAAAACAGCAGCTATTTTCGCCAAGGCAATAGCAGGAAGTTTTCTATATGATCCTTGTATATAAGCCTTAATCAATTGGCTAAATAGCACAATATAGTGATTGAGAAGCTTGACAACAGTTAAATTACTATTAGCTGCTGTTTCAGTTACTTTCTGAAGTGCGCGCTTAATTAAATTCAACAAACCCAATTGGTCTTTTTGAATAATATCCTCTCCCTTTTGCAAAGCTTCTTTAAAGTATTTAGAGTCTAGGATTCTGTTAATAAAACTCATATTACGGGTCATAAATTAGATTTTAACTTTTAAATATACTAAAATCATTTTAAAATTTTAGTTGTATTATCCTTATTCATCAGGTTAACGAAAAAATCATTTAATTATTAGCTCTTTTGTCGTAATTTTGGAAAATTTTTTGAACCAATTAATACTAAATTTTTACAAAATGAAAATTACCGTAGTAGGAGCAGGTGCTGTCGGAGCCACATGCGCTGACAATATCGCTAGAAAAGAATTAGCTGATGAATTAGTTTTATTAGATATCAAAGAGGGTATCGCGGAAGGAAAAACATTAGACATGTATCAAACAGCTAGCTTATTAGGTTTTGATACTAAGCTGATTGGGTCTACAAATGACTATACAAAAACAGCTAATTCTGATGTCGTTGTGATCACTTCAGGTTTACCACGTAAACCAGGAATGACGCGTGAAGAGTTGATTGGCGTTAATGCAGGAATTGTTAAAAGTGTTGTTGAAAACATACTTAAGTATTCTAAAAATCCGATTATCGTGATTATTTCAAATCCGATGGATACCATGACTTATTTAACCAATTCGATAGCTGGATTAGATAAGCACCGTATTATTGGAATGGGTGGCACATTAGATTCTGCTAGATTTAAATGTTATTTGGCCAAATCCATGGATGTTTCCATCAATGACATTTCAGGTACGGTAATCGGTGGACATGGAGATACGACGATGATTCCATTAAAACGTTTAGCTACGTACAATGGAGTACCGGTAAGCCAATTTTTGGATGCGGAAACATTGGATAAAGTGGTAGCAGATACGATGGTCGGTGGAGCAACCTTAACAGGTCTTTTAGGAACATCTGCTTGGTATGCACCAGGGGCTGCAGGTGCCGCTTTAGTAGAAGCCATCGTGCGAGATGAAAAAAAGATCATGGCATGTTGCGTTCCATTGAATGGGGAATATAATCAAAAAGATATATGCTTAGGCGTTCCGGTCATTTTAGGCAAGAATGGTTGGGAAAAAATCATTGATTACAAATTGACTGAAGAAGAACAAGCTACATTTAATAAATCAGCCGATGCGGTACGAAATATGAATGCAGTATTGGAAACACTATCTCTCTAAGATTGTAATTTAGCCATTAAAAAAGCCTGTCATATAAATGACAGGCTTTTTTGTGTAAAAGAAATTTATTTTACTTTGATCTGATGGCGATCACTGGATCCATCTTAGCGGCAACCCAAGCCGGTACAATACCGGATAAAATGCCTATAAAGCTAGAAATAAGCAATCCTTTGCTAATATTTGAGAAAGTCAATTGGAGTGGAAGTGCATCTTGTGGTATATAAGTAATGAGTACAACAAGACCTATGCCAACTAATCCCCCAATTAAGCTTAAGAATATAGCTTCAAACAAAAATTGGAATAGAATAAAGTAATTCTTGGCACCTAAAGATTTCTGAATGCCAATAATATTAGTCCTTTCTTTGACCGATACAAACATAATATTCGCAATACCAAAGCCACCAACCAATAATGAAAATCCAGCGATCAATGAACCCGCAATATTTAATGCGGCAAATATTCCATCAAAAAATTGATTTAAACCATCTAATCGGTTTACCGAAAAACTAAGCTCATCTTTAGGCTTTATGGATCTTAATCCCCTCATCATGCCTATGACTTCCCCTTCCATATTCAATTGGCCCAAATCCGAATCAAATGCTTTTAGCGCTATGTCGGGCGATGGACGATCTTTTTGAAAGATGGACGAATAAGTCGAATAAGGAATAAATACTTTTTCATCAGGAGTTCCTCCAAAACTCAAAATGTCAGTTCCCTTTTTTTCAATAACCCCGATAATAGTGAATTTTATTCCGTTCAACTTGATCACCTCTCCCACCGCATTTGAACTTAATTGTAAGTTTTCAGCAACCAAAGAACCAATAATACACACGTTCATTCCATTTTCTGATTCTATGGGCAAAAAATAACGTCCTGAAGCAATTGGGATATTGGCGATTTGATTATAATCATAACTAGCTCCTGTCATATTGACATCCATACTATTACTACCTTTAGACGCCGTTTTAGTATTTCCATTGTCAATGATGGCAATTGCCTGGGCTGACTTCAAATTTTCTTTCAAAAATTTAAATTCTGAGTATTTCATGTCGGGCCGATTAAAATACTTCCACCACGGATAATTATTCTCCATAATCCAAGGCCATTTACCCAGGTAAAAAACACCTGCCCCTGAAAATGAGTCTATTTCTGATCGAATATTTTTATTGAGCGAATCCACAGCCGTAAATACGGCGACTATCGCGAAAATACCTACACTGACACCTAAAAGAGAAAGTGTAGTCCTTAAAATATTCGATCTTAAGGCCTGATAGGCAAACAAAAAACTCTCCCAAACTTGAATTAAAAATTTCATAAATAATGGATTCAACCCAAAATTACAATTATTAGTGAAACCTTGTATGAATAGTTGATGAATAGAAAATATAAACTCTAAATGGTTCTATGAAGGTAAGATTGGATTTTGTAATTTTGAGCCTTGTCGGATAACGTTATGATTTGGAGTCATTCAGAATTAGAAAACTTAACCATTCATTTTGAAGGAAAATTATATTTAGATCAATCCCAAAATGCTGAGATTGCGCGTAAAGTATATTCTACGGATGCCTCTGTATATCAAGTAAAACCCAGCGCCGTAGCTATTCCAGCGAATGCTAAAGATATTAAGCGGCTTATCCTTTTTGCAAAAAAACACAAAACCTCCGTCATTCCTAGGGGAGCAGGAACATCCTTAGCGGGCCAAGTCGTAGGTGATGGGATCGTTATGGAAATTGCTTCCAGTTTAAGTCGAATCATACTTTTAAATAAAAAAGAAAAATCCGTTTGGGTAGAACCCGGAATTATTAGGGATGATTTAAATAAACAAATTGAACAATCAGGCTTGTTTTTTGGTCCCGAAACATCGACGGCCAACCGCGCACTTTTAGGTGGCATGTTAGGAAATAATTCCTGCGGATTACACTCGATTGTTTGGGGGAATGTCAGAGACCATTTAGTAGAAACACGTGCTATTTTATCTGATGGAACCGAAATACATACGCATCCACTGAGCAATGAAGAATTTTATAAAAAAACTTCATTAAATAACTTAGAAGGACATATTTATAAGGAAATACATCGTATATTAAACAATCCAGAACTTCAAAATCAGATTAAAACCCGCTTTCCTAAGGCAGAAATCAAAAGAAGAAATAGTGGATATGCGCTGGATGCTTTAATCGACATGCAACCCTTTAATCCAACGGGCCAACCCTTTAATTTATCCGCATTAATTGCCGGATCGGAAGGAACGCTTGCCATTGTTCATTCAATGAAATTAAATTTATTGGATTTGCCGGCTGTTGAAGTGGCACTCATTTGCATTCATTGCCATAGCATACAAGAATCCTTGCAAGCCAATATTGTAGCGCTTACACACGAACCTACAGCATCTGAATTAGTGGATGATTATATCCTATCTTTTACCGAAAATCATCCCAATTTTCAAAATGATCGTGATTTTATCGAAGGAAAACCTGCCGCTATTTTAATGGTCGAGTTTAGGTCTACGACCACGGAAGAGCTTAATATGCAAGTAAATGCATGTATTCAGAGTTTAAAAGATTCCAAAATAGGCTACGCATACCCAGTACTAGATAAAAATAATATAGATAAAGGTTGGGGCATAAGAAAGGCAGGTTTGGGTTTGATTAGAAATGCGATAAGCAAGAAACAGCCCGTTAATTTAATTGAAGACTGTGCGGTCTCCCCTACTGATCTTCCTAATTATGTAGCTGAAATACAGGCTTTGTTAGCAAAACATAAAGTCGATGCTGCCTATTATGCACATGCTGGAGCTGGCGAATTGCACATAGAGCCCTTTTTAGATATCAACTCTCAAGAAGGCAAAATACTTTTTCGAAGTATTTTAAGCGAAACCGTTGACATATTAATAAAATACCAAGGGTCATTAAGTGGCGAACATGGGGATGGTCGATTAAGAGGTGAATTTATCGAGAAAATGATGGGGAAGGAATTGCTAAATCTTTTTAAAGAGATCAAGCATATTTTTGATCCTTACCAAATACTTAATCCTGGTAAAATTGTAAATAGTCCTCCCATGGATGAGGAATTTAGAATTTCAAATTCGGACGAGTATCAAATAAAAAGTTTTTTCAATTATGGGGATTTCGAAAATCCACTTAGATTGGCCGAAAAATGCTCAGGTTCAGGGGATTGTAAGAAAACAGCCTTAACGGGAGGAACCATGTGCCCTAGTTTTATGGCGACACTAGATGAAAAAGATAGTACTCGGGCTAGGGCCAACATGCTCAGACAGATATTATCTGAACCAGGAGAAAACCCTTTTACTAATCCTGAATTAAACGAAATC
>Ga0164294_10001247_pt1 | contig 23743 bp, 15 predicted proteins | sample GEODES005metaG_FD_111479 | JGI IMG/M metagenome (GOLD analysis project Ga0164294, IMG submission 111479) | Oligotrophic lake water microbial communities from Sparkling Lake, Wisconsin, USA - GEODES005 metaG | ecosystem: Environmental > Aquatic > Freshwater > Lake | place: USA: Sparkling Lake...
CGTGCCGAGGACGGCACCGTCACCGCCAGCTTCACGATCCGCAACACCGGCAAGGTCAAGGGCAAGGATGTGCCCCAGCTCTATGTGGCGGGTGCGGGCTGGGAAGCGCCGAAGCGGCTGGGCGCGTTCGACAAGGTCGAGCTGGCGCCGGGCGAGGCGAAGAAGGTGACGCTGAAGGTCGACCCCCGCCTGCTCGCGACCTTCGACGCCGCCAGCAACTCCTGGAAGATCGCCGAGGGCACCGTGCAGGTGATGCTCGGCACCTCGGCCAAGGATATCGTCGCGACGGCGCCGGTGGCGGTGAAGGCGCGGACGATTTCGGTGGGCTGGCGGCCCTGATCCCTTCTTTCGCCATCCCCGCGAAGGCGGGGATCCAGGGTAACAGAGCGACGTCCTTCGTAACTCTGGATCCCCGCCTTCGCGGGGATGACGGTTAGAGAGGCGGGATTCCTTACAACGTGAGCCGCTGCCCCAGCTTGGCGCTCTCGCGCGCCAGCTCGATGATCCTCAGCCCGAGCACCGCTTCCTCGCCGCTGACCGGCGGTGCGGCGCCCTCCGCGATCGCCCTGGCGATGCCGGCATAGAAGCCGCGATAGTCGCCGGTCTCGGTCGGCACGGTCTCGCTGCTGCCATCGGCGCGGGTGAGCGTGCCGTGGAACTCTGGCTCCTCGTCGCCGACGCCCGGATCGGTATAGCGCGCGCCTTCCTTCACCCGCACTTCCTGCGGATCGAGGCCGTGCTTGGCGAAGTCCGCCCTGGTGCCGTGCAACCAGAAGCGCGGGCGCGGGGTGACGAACAGCCGCCCGGCCGAAAGCGTCACGCGACGCTCGCCATAGAAGAGCGTGATCTCGAAATAGTCGTCGGTCCGCCCGCCTTCGCGCTGGACCGCGATATCGGCGTAGAGCGCTTCGGGCGTGCCGAACAGCTGGAGCGCCTGGTCGATCAGGTGCGGGCCGAGATCGGCGAGGATGCCGGCACCGGCCTCCGGGTCTTCCTTCCACGCCTGGGCCAGCGCGGGGCGAAAGCGGTCCCAGCGCAACTCGGCCAGCATCACCTCGCCGAGCGTCCCGTCCTCCACCAGCTTGCGCACGGTAAGGAAATCGCCGTCCCAGCGGCGATTGTGGAACGCGCTGACCAGCCGCTCCTTGTACTTCGCCAGCGCGACCAGCCCCTCGCCATCGGGCAGGTTGGTCGCGAAGGGCTTGTCGATCACGACATGCTTGCCCGCCTCCAGCGCGCGGCGCGCGAGCGGGACGTGCGTGTCGTTCGGGGTGGTGATCACCACCAGTTCGATCGACGGATCGGCGAGCAGCGCGTCGGGCGTCGTGACCGCAACCTGCGGATAGCGTTCGTGCACCAGTTCGGCGCGCGAGCTGGCGATTGCGGCGAGCTCGAGCCCGGGCACCGCCTCGACCAGCGGCGCGTGGAAGGCCATGCCGCCCAGGCCATAGCCGATGATGCCGGTGCGGATCATGCCGTCACCGGGCGGGTGGCGTTCTTCTGCGCGTTGAGCACCAGCTCTGCGGCGAGCAGCGCCTGCTCCTGGTCCTGCGCGATGCTGCTCCGCTCGACCACATCGGCGATGAACTGGGGACCGAACGGCAAAGGCACCTTGGAGCAATCCATGTAACGCACACCCTGTTTGTCGCAGATCAGCAGATGATTGCCGCCCGGCCGGCCGGCAATGTCCACATATTTCCGCAGTTCGATATACCCCTCGGTGCCGAGGATGAAGAGCCGTCCGTCGCCCCAGCTGGGCAGCCCGTCGGGCGTGAACCAGTCGACGCGGACATAGCCGGTGCCGCCGTCGCCGCTCAGCATCATGTCGCCATAGTCCTCGAACTGCGGCTTGTCCGGCCATTTGAGGTTGCCGGCCTGCGCGGCGACGACATGCGCGGTCCTGGAGCCGGTGTAGAACAGGAACTGCTCGGCCTGGTGGCTGCCGATGTCGGTGAGAATGCCGCCATAGCGCGCCTTGTCCCAGAACCAGTCCGGCCGCCCGCTGCCGACCCGGTGGGGGGCGAGGTTCACCGTCTGGATCACCTTGCCGATCTGCCCCTGCTGGACCAGCTCGCCGGCCTTCACCGCGGCGCGCACCTCGAGCCGCTCGGAATACATGATCGCGAACTTGCGCTTCGTCTCGGCGATCGCCTTGCGCACCTCGGCAAGCTGCTCGAGCGAGGTGATCGCCGGCTTGTCGCCCAGATAGTCCTTGCCCGCACGCATCGCCTTGATGCCGAGCGGCGCGCGCAGATCGGGGATCGGCGCGCCGACGATCAGCTTGATCGCCTTGTCGACGAGGATCTCGTCCTCGCCGCGGGCGAGCTTCACCGCATTGCCATAGCGCTTGCGGAACGTGTCGACCTGCCTCGGATCGGCCGAGTAAAACGCCCGGAGCACGCCGCCGCCGCGGATCATCGCGTCGGTCATCGAATAGATGTGCGCATGGTCGAGGCCGATCACGCCGAAATCGACCTTGTGCTTCATTCCCGGCTCGGGGCCGGTGGGCGCGGCATTTTCCGAGGGCGCGTTGCCCGAGCTTTGCGACTGGGCGAGCACTTCGGGCGGCAGCATCGCGGCAATCCCCGCGATGCCGAGTATCGAACGGCGGTCCATCTCACGCACTCCTGTCTTCTGACGTCCGTCACTGCGTCGGCGTGGCGGCAGTCTTCCAGTTGATAACGTGATAGGTCGCCGGGGTCCCGCCCGCATTGCGCAACGCATGTGGCGCATTCGACGCATTGAAGATCACCGAGCCCGGCCCGAGCCGCTCCCATTTGCCACCCGACAGCGTCTCGACAGTGCCGCTGTCGATGATCACCAGTTCCTCATTGGGGTGGGTGTGCGGCGGATGCGAGGACAGGCCGGGGTTGAGCGTGGTGACGTGCATCTCAAGCTCCGCGAGCGTCGCGGTCGGCTGGCTGACGCGCAGCGCGCCGACATCGGTCTTCTGGACCGGCAGCTTCTCCCAGTCCCACACCGCCGGGCCAAGCAGGCCCTGCTGTTGCTGCTGCGCGAGCGCGGCGACGCCCCAGCCACAGGCCATCGCCGCCGCCGCGATACCGGCATCCCGAAAACTGATCCGCATCGTCCCTCTCCTTTTTGGGGAAAGGGTAACCGCAATTGTCCGAGTAGATAACCTATTTCTCGGTCAGGATCGCCGCCGCGCCGCCATGCGCGGCGAGGTCGAGTACCAGCTCCTCCCCGTCCGCGACGCGCCGCTCGACGAGCTGCGGGGCATCGGGCTTCTCGCCGTCGCTCCACAGCCGCATCGCCGCGCCCTTCCCGCCCAGGAAATCGAGCCGCACCGTCACCTTGCGCGCGGTCTCGCTGTTCATCGCGCCGAGGTACCAGCTCTTCCCCTTGCGCCGGGCAAGGACGATATATTCCCCGGTCTCGCCGGCGAGGTAGCGCGTCTCGTCCCAGGCGGCAGGCACCGCCTTGATGAAGTCGAACCCGGCCGGGCTCGCGGCATAGGTGTCCGGGCTGTCCGACACCGCGGCGAGCGGCGAGAGGAAGACGACATACATCGCCAGCCCATGCGCCCGCGTCGTCTGGACGAAGGGCAGGTCGCCGCGGATGCGGAACTCGGCGGGCGTCACGTTGCGGAAGCCGCCGGGCGTATAGTCCATCGGGCCGATCAGCCCGCGGGTGAAGGCAAGCATCACATTGTGCCGCGAGGTCGCCCGCCGGCTCCACTTGTTGTACTCGGCCCCCATCACGCCTTCCTGCGTCATGAAGTTCGGCCATGTGCGCATCAGCCCGCGCGGCGGATAGGCGCCGTGGAGGTCGACCATCAGATGGTGCCGCGCCGCCGCGCCGAGCAGCTTGGTGTACCAGTTGACCATCCACTGGTCATCGCGGTCCATGAAATCGACCTTGATGCCGGCGATGCCCATCTTCTCATATTCGGTGAGCGCGTCTTCCATCTGCTCGTCGAGCGCCTGCCAGTGCATCCACACCCACAGGCGGACCTTCTTCGACTTCGCATAGTCGGCGACGTCCTGGAGGTTGATCGCATCGGCCCATTTGGTGATGTCGACGCCCGGGCGGCGTACCCCGCCCCCGCCGGCGCCGGCGTACCAGCCCTCGTCGATCATCGTGTAGGGCATGCCGTTGGCCGCGGCGAAGTCGATCAACGCCTTGGCAACTGCGGTGGTGCTGCGCTGGCCGGGGAGCGCCGCGATCACCGGGCCGCTCCACCAGTCCCAACTGCTCAGCCCGGGCTTGATCCAGCTGGTGTCCTCGATCCGGCTTGGGCTGGAGAGGTTCGAGACCAGCGTGGAATCGTTCAATTTGCCGAGCTGGTCGGCGAGCATCACCACCCGCCACGGCGTGACGATCGGGCTGCCGATACGGGTGTGCACCGCGATCCGGTAATCGTCGAGCGAAGGCGACAGCTTCACCTGCAGCCCCGACCCGCCATCGCCGCGCCCGGTGAGGTACATGCCGGCAAAGTCGAGCAGGTCCGCCTCGGCGATCGCGAAGGCCGCCTTGCCGGTCTCGCAGGCAAAGGGGACGTCGAACAGATTATGGTCGCGCAGATGCGGCACGTCGACCGGATCGAACTCGCCTTCGTGGCTCGATCCGAACTTGCCGACATTGAAGCCCCAGCATTTGTAGCTGTTCGGAAAATAGAAGCCGGTGCGCTCGTAGCGGACGATCGCGGCGGCGGTCTGCGGCTGCACGGGGATGACGGTGCGGAACGCGACGCCATCGTCATAGGCACGCAGCACCACGTCGAGCTTGCGCTTCGCCCCGCCCTTCTCCTGGAAATGGACGGTGAGCTGGTTGTAATGGTCGCGCCCTTCCGAGGCGACGCCCGCGACGATCGGGTAGCGCGCATCGGCGCTGGCAGTCTCCGAACCGATGATCGCCAGGTTATAGCCCAGCGTATCGGCATCGAGATCGAGCAGGATCGGCGACGGCGTGATCACCAGGCTACCGCCACGCGAGACGGCATAGGTCGGCGTGCCCGAGCCGTTGAGCTGGATCGCAATGCGGTTGCTGCCATCGGGCGAGACGGCAGTGAGCAACTGCTGCGCGGAAGCGGGGGTGATGGAGGCGAACAGTGCGAGCATCGCCCACTTGGTTCGCAGGAAGAACCCCATCACGCCTTGAACCCTTTCAGCACCGGTGCCAGCACACTCTCCATCGCGGCATAGCCCGCCTCTGTCGGGTGGACACCGTCATAGGCGAGCCCCGGCTTCATCGCGCCGCGACCATCGGCAAGCACCGGAGTATAGTCGACCCAAGTCGCACGGGCGCGGCGGGCATAGTCCACCAGCCAGGCATTGATCGCGCGGATCGGCCCCACGGTATCCAGCCCCACCCGCCAGGGAAAATGATCCGCCGGTGGCACCGAGGCGACCAGCACCTTGATGCCATTGGCCTGGGCCAGCTCGGTCATCATCCGGAGATTGTCACAGCTCTGCCGGAGCGTGATCTTGCCGGTGTTGCCGGCGATGTCGTTGGTGCCGGCCATGATGTGGACGAAGCGCGGGCGCAGCGCGATAACGTCGGCCATCATCCGCAGCACCATCTGCGGCGTCGTCTGCCCGCCGATCCCGCGGCAGACCCTACCTGGCGTGAAGAAGGCCGGATGCTTGTCCCGCCAGCCCTCGGTGATCGAATCGCCCATGAAGACGATGTCCACCTTCCGGCCCGAGGCGATCAGCTTCTCGTTATCGGCGGCGTAGCGGCCGAGCCAGGGCCAGTCTTCCTTGAGCTGGCGCTGGTGCTTATCCTCCCAGCTCTCCTCCGCCTGGGCGGCACGGGCCGCGGCGGGGAGCAGCAAGGCCCCGGTCAGGAAGCCACGGCGGACGATCGGCATCAGGGCGTCTCCGGCATCGAACAGATGGCGCGAGCCTAGCGTCCGGCCGGTGCGGACGGAAGCGTCACGGCACGCGACAAGATCCGGCAACAAAGCCCGCAAGTTCTCTCGAAAGCGGCCGTTTAGGGGGTTGGCCCGGCATTGTGCGCGAATGACCGGATCGTGTTGGACAGCGTACGCGCACCAGTTCGTTCCTTGCCGCCGGAGGGGGAGACCCGGGGATCCGGCGGCAAGTGAGCGACTTTCCCTATCAGTGGATCGACGCGGCTCCACCCTCGGCGCGGACCACCGGCGCCCGGCCGGCCGCGATCGCGAACACGCACAGCGCGACATAGCAGGCCGCCGGCAGGATCAGCGCGAAGCTGTAGCCGTGCGAGCCCGAGATCAGCCCGACGAGCAGCGGCAGGATCGCGCCGCCGACGATTGCGGTGCAGAGCAGGCCCGAGGTCGATTCCTCGCTGGCGGTGGAGCGCTCCAGCGTCAGCGTGAAGATCACCGGGAACATGATCGAGTTGAACAGGCCGATCGCCAGCGCGACGAAGCCGGCGGAAACCCCGCCCACCGCGAAGACATAGGCGCACATCGCCGCAGCGATCGCCGTGAACAGCGCCAGCAGCTTGTCCGCGCGGATCACGGTGAGCAGGCCCGAGCCGATCAGGCGGCCGACCATCGCGCCGCCCCAGTAGAAGGCGACAGCCTTGCCGGCTTCCTGGAGCGAGACGCCGGGAATGCCGTCGCTGCCCATCGCATAGCCGAGCAGCGGCACGCTGAAGGCGGCGTCCGAATGACCCCAGATCGCATTCGAGTTGAGGAACAGCGCCATCTGCGTGCCGATCGACACTTCGGCGCCGACATAGAGGAAGATGGCAAGGCCGCCGAGCAGCGCCCACTTCGATTCGAAGGCCGAGAACAGGCGCGCGGTCGAAGCCGGGGCCGGCGCGGCTTCGGTGACGACGCGGCGGCTGAGGAAGAAGAAGATCGCGAGCGCGGCGATCAGGCCGCACAGCCAGAAATAGGCGGAGTCGATGCCGGCCAGCGCCTCGGCGCGGACTTCCGGCGTGATCGTCATGCCTTCCTTCACCTCAACGCCCTTGAGGAACAGGTGCGCGCCGAGCAGTGGGCCGAGGAAGGTGCCGACCGAGTTGAAGGTCTGGCTGAGCACGAGGCGGAAATGGCTGCCCTTGGGGTCACCCAGCGCCGCGGCAAGCGGGTTGGCCGCGACCTGCAGGATGGTGATGCCGCTCGCCAGCACGAACAGGCCGAGCAGCACGAGCCAGTAGTTCGCGCCATTGGCGGCGGCGAGCATGATCAGGCAGCCCGCGATCATCGTGCAGAGCGCGAACAGGATCGACGGCACCGCCTTCAGCCGGGCGACCAGCGCCGCGGCGGGGAACGAGACGACGAAATAGGCGAAGAAGAACGCGAACGCGCTCGCCTGGGCCTGGAAATCGCTGAGCTTGAAGATGCCCTTCACTGCGGCGACCAGCGGATCGACGAGCGAGGTGATGAACCCCCAGGCAAAGAACAGCGTAGTGACGGCGGCGAATGCCAGCGTCGTCTGTGTCGAACGTGCGGATGCCAAGATAAGTCTCCCCTGCGGACGTCCCCGCTCTCTGCATATGGCGGGCGTTTGACACAGGGTGGTCCGACAACGTTGCCACTGTCAAGGCGCCCTGCAATCAAACGTGCAAATTCGGGCCTCGCCAGCTGCCCTCGCTTTGGCCTAATAGCAAGCGGCGATTCAGGTCACCCGGCACAGGGAGGCCGCGAGGGAGATTGCGAGTGAAGAAGGTGTTCTCGGGCAGCATGGCCCGCCGGGCCGCTTGGAGTGCGGTGCTAGTCGGGATCGCGGCGCCGGTCGTCGCGCAACAGGTCGCTCCCCAGGCAAGCCCCACCCCGACGCTGCAGGAAGTGCCCGTGCCGCCGTTCGTACCGAACGCGCCGGTCGTGCTGCCGGTGCTGACGCCGTCCCAGGCCGCCGAGCTCGCCCCGATCCTCAACGAAGCTGGCTTCGCCCAGGGCCTGCGCCGCGTCGGCGATCCCGCACCGAGCTTCAAGGACAATGACGCGCTGGTGCGCGCCGCGCTCGACTATGCCCGCGCAGTCCATTCGGGCCGCCTCGCCGAGGCCGATTTCGATCCGAACTGGGGCCTGCGCCCCACCGGCTACGATCCCCTGCCCGCCTTTGCCGAGGCGGTGAAGCAGAACCGGATCGGCGCCTGGCTGCGCCAGCTGCCGCCGCCCTGGGCTGGGTATGACACGCTGCAGGCCGGCCTTGCCACCTATCGCAAGATCGTCGCCGCCGGCGGCTGGAACACGCTCGCCGCCGGGCCGGACCTGGCGCTGGGCGCCAGCGGTACGCGCGTCGCGGCGCTGCGCAAGCGGCTCGCGGTGGAAGACTCGCAGATCGCCGGCACCGGCGACAAGTTCGATGCAGACCTGAAGGACGCCGTCGTCCGCGCACAGCGCCGCTACGGCCTCAACCCCACCGGCGTCGTCTCCTCGGGCACGCTCGCCGCGCTCAACGTCCCGGCACAGGACCGCGTCGGCCAGATCATGGCGAACATGGAGCGCTGGCGCTGGCTGCCGAGCGAGCTGCCCGCCAAGCGCATCCAGGTGAACATCGCCGCCGCCGTGCTCACCGTGTTCGAAGGCGACGCCCCGATCGCATCGATGAAGGCCGTCACCGGCCGTCCCGGCAACGAGACGCCGATGCTCCAGTCGAAGATCCACTCGATCGTGCTCAATCCGCCCTGGAACGTGCCGACCGGCATCGCCCAGAAGGAGCTGTGGCCCAAGGGCGAGGCCGCGCTGAAGGCGCAGGGCTACAAGATCATCGGCACCGGCGCGAACCGCCGCCTGCAGCAGCAGCCCGGCCCGAAGAGCGCGCTCGGCCGCTACAAGTTCGACTTCCCGAACAACTATGCCGTGTATCTGCACGACACGCCGTCGCAGTCGACCTTCTCGAGCTTCAGCCGCCTCGCCTCGCATGGCTGCGTCCGCCTCGAGAAGCCGGGCCCGCTTGCCCAGCTGCTGCTGCGCAACGATCCGAACTGGCAGCCCGAGCAGATCAACGCCGCGCTCGCCAAGGGCGACACGCTGCGCGTGAGCCTGCAGGAGCAGGACCAGGTCTCAGTCTACCTGCTGTACTGGACCGCCTTCGCCAATGCGAACGGCACGATGAACTTCCGCGGCGATCCCTATGGCTGGGACAAGCAGCTCGCGGCAAAGATCGAGAAACGCTCCGCCATTACGGCGGCGGCCGTTTCCGCACGTTGAGAACAAGGGGAAATAGAATGAAGACCCGCACTACCCTGCTGATCGCCGTTGCCGGCCTGTCGCTGGCCGCCTGCTCGGGCAGCAAGCCGGAAGACACGACCGCGAACGAGACCATCGTCGCCAATATCGGCGAGCCCGAAGCCGTCACCAACGTGACGATCGACGAGCCGGTCGCCCCGGCGACCACCAATGTCGTCAACACGCCGCCGCCCGTCGCGACGCTCGCGCCGGACGAGCAGACCCAGGACGACGCCGACGCGACAGGCATGACCGCCAAGGTCGACCGCAACGCCAGCGAAGGCCAGCCGGCGCACTGAGCGCTTGTGGGGGCGGGTCGCTGCGGCCCGCCCTTCCCTTTCCTCAATCCTGGGTCCGGATGCAGAGCGCCACCGCGCCGCCCGCCAATGTGCCCCCCGCCAGGATCAGCAGCCACATCATATAGCCCGTCTTCTCCGGCGCCAGCGCGAGCGCCAGCAGCGGCGCGACCATCGCCGGCAGCGTGTTGGTGAGGTTGAGCACGCCCAGGTCGCGGCCGCGATGCTCGGGCGAAGGCAGCAGCTGCATCGCCATTGCCGAATGGACCGCCAGGAACACGCTGAGCCCCGACATCGCCAGCGCGTGCCCGATCGCGGCGACGCCCCAGCCCTGCGCGAACGCCATTACCGAAAGCCCTGCCGCCATGCCGACCGCGCCCGCGGCGAGGAACGGCTTGCGGCGCATGATCCGGTCGGAAAGCTTGCCGGCGAGCAGCGTGAGCAGCACCGCGACGATGGTCGATCCGGTCATCGTCGCGACGATCGGATTGGCCTCGACGCTGGTCTTGCTGATGTCCTCCCGATCGAGCACCGACAGGAAATAGTAGAAGCCATAGGTGGCCAGGCCGTTGCCCGCGACCTGGAACAGGATGCGCGAAGCCCAGGCGAGGATGAAGTCGAAGCGGCGCAGCTCGCGCTGCGGCGCGGGCGGCGGCGGAGGCAGCGTGGCGCCTTCGCGGGCGAGCAGCAGATAGGGCGCGATCAACGCGACGAAGAGCAGGCAGAGCAGCCCATAGCGCACCGCGTCACTGCCCAGCCCCGGCAGCGTGACCAGCACCGCGGACATCGCCCCGATCGGGTGCGCGATGCCGGTCAGCCCGGCGACCATACCCTTTTGCGCATCGGGAATCTCGTCGGCCATCACCGCGGCTATCGGTGCAAACATCATGTTGATGCCGATCTGGATGCAGGTGACGGCGAGCAGCAGGCTCCACGGATCGGCGGAGACGAGCAGCAGGCCATAGGAGGCGCAGAGCACGCCCAGTCCGATGGTGATCCACGGGCGCCGCGTTCCCCGCGCGCGCAGCGTGTGGTCGCTCAGCGCACCGAACAGGATATTGGCGATGCTCGCCACCGCCGCGCCGCCCAGCGCACCGGCGCTGAGCAGTTGCACCGCATGCCCGCCGCCCGCCTGCGCCGCCTTCAGCGGCAGCAGCACCATGACGAACGGCATGAAGCTGACGAACATGCCCGCATAGGCCAGCGCGTAGAGAAGGATGAAGCCGCGGCCGGGAGAAGCGAAGCGCATGGACGGCGGACCATCGCGCCCGGCGGGGGCCGAGTCAACGCTGCCGCCCTGCCCCAGGTCAACGCCGCGGTGCGGCGGTCGATTCACGAACGACGAAGTCGAAAGGCAGCAAATACCGGCCGTTACCGGTCTCGCCGCGCGCCTTGGTCTCGATCAGCAGCTCGGCCGCCCGTGCGGTCATCGCCGCGATCGGCTGGCGGATCGCAGTGAGCGCGGGCACGCTCATCCGCACCGTCGGCGTATCGTCGAAGCTCACCACCGAGATGTCGCCAGGCACCGAAAGGCCGAGCTGGCCGGCGGCATGGAGCACGCCGAGCGCCATCTCGTCGCTGCTCGCCAGCACCGCGGTCGGCGGCACCGGCAGCGCGGCCAGCGCCTTGAGCGCAGTCACCCCCGCCTCATAGGTGAAGTCGCCGGGCTGGAGATAGTCGGGCTCGACCTTGAGCCCGCGCGCCTCGATCGCGCTGGTGAAGCCGTGCAGCCGGTCCGGGCTCATCGCATATTCGGGATGGCCCTGGACATAGGCGATGCGGGTGTGGCCGAGGTCGAGCAGATGCTCGGTCGCCCGCCGCGCCGCCGCCTCGTCGTCCATATAGACCGCGAAGCCCTCGCCTTCCCGGTGCGAGCCGAGCCGCGCGAACACCAGTCCGCGCTGGTGGAGGAGATTGGTGATCCGGTCGTCCTCGCTGTGCGGCGGGGTGAGGATCACGCCGTCCGGATGCAGCGCGGAGAGCGCCGCCTGGACCTGCGCCTCGAGCCGGTCCGAATGCGAATCCACCAGCTCGAACAACATGCGATAGCCATGCTCGGCGCATTTGAGCATGCCGCCGAACAGCATCTGGTCGACCCAGTCGTTGCCGCGCCGCGACTGCCAGCCCTCGACCGTCGGCCGCTCGTCGTTGAAGGCGAGGACGAGATAGGAGCGCGATCCGCCCAGCCGCCGCGCCGCAAGGCTGGGCACATAGCCGAGCTTGTCGATCGCTTCCTGGACGCGCGCCTGCACGCCCGCGGTGACGTTCGGTCCCTTGTTGATGACGCGGCTCACCGTCTGCAGCGAGACGCCTGCCTCGGCTGCGACATGCTTGATCGTGATCGCGCGCTTCTTCTGCATCAGGCCTTTGCCATCGCAGGGCGCGCGAGATCGACCTTTTCGGCGCGGCAATGCGCATCGATGAACTGCTGGTGCGTCGGCAGCTGCTGGACCATTGCCGAGAGCTGCTCGCGCGCCTTGTCCATGCCGGCGAACAATGCGGTCTCGTCGATCCGGTCGACCAGCGGGTGATAGGTGCGCGGGCGGATGCCCATGCCGTCGAGCACCGAGAACCAGCTGACCGAGCGGAACAGCTCGTCATGCCCTTCGCGCAGCGACCCGTTCGAGCGGAACAGCTCGACCCGCTCGCGCAGGCTGTCCGGCCATTCCATGTCGCGCACCTTGCGCCAGAACGGCGTGTCGTCGCGCGCGCTGATGCAATAATGGAGCACGATGAAGTCGCGGATCTCGGTGTAATCGGCGACCATGCGGCGGTTATACTCGTCCGCCAGCGCCGGATCGCAGTGGCGATCGGGCAGGAAGCGGAAGAAGAAGTCCATGCCGCGATAGATCAGGTGGATCGCAGTGCTCTCGAGCGGCTCGATGAAGCCCGACGCGAGCCCGAGCGCGAGCACGTTCTTGTGCCAGATCTGCTGGCGCACGCCGGTCTTGAACGGCACCACCATCGGCCCGGCGACCACTTCGCCTTCGACCTTGTCGAGCAGGATGCGCGTCGCTTCCTCGTCGCTCATGAACTCGGAGGAATAGACATGGCCGTTGCCGGTGCGGTGCTGGAGCGGGATCCGCCAGCGCCAGCCGGCATCCTCTGCCTCGGCAAGCGTGTAAGGCGAAGGCGGCCCGACATTCTCGGTCTGCGCGGCGATGGCGCGGTCGCAGAACAGATAGTTGGACCAGTCGGTATAGCCGGTGCCCAGCGCCTTCTCGATCAGCAGCGCGCGGAAGCCCGAGCAATCGATGAAGAAGTCCGCCTCGACCGTGCGCCCGTCCTTGAGCGTCAGCGTCGAGACGAAGCCGCGGTCATCGAGCGCGACATCGGTGACCATGCCCTCGGTGCGCTTGACGCCGCGCGCCTCGGCATGGGCGCGGAGGAACTGGGCAACGCGCTTGGCGTCGACATGGAGCGCATAGGACGCGCCGGCGATCGGCGTGCGCTGCGCCTTGAACGGCAGCATGAAACGGCCCTCGCGTGCCATCACGCTGGCCGGGGCGAAGTCCTGCAGGTCGAAATCATGCCCGGCCAGCGTCGCCTTGCGCCAGCACTGGTAGAAGTCGCTCAGCTCGATCCGCTGGCCGACATCGCCGAACGGATGGAAATAGCGCTCGCCCTTCTTGTGCCAGTCCTTGAACTCGATGCCGAGCTTGAAGCTGGCCTGGACCTGGCGGACGAAATCCTGCTCGTTGATGTCGAGCTTGGCGATCAGCTCCATGAAGGGCGGGATCGTGCTCTCGCCCACGCCGATCGTGCCGATGTCGTCGCTCTCGACCAGCTCGATCTCGAAGAGCTTGCCCTTCATGTGGTGCGCCATCACCGCAGCGGCGATCCAGCCGGCGGTGCCGCCGCCGACGATGCAGACCTTACGCAGCGCGTCGGGGTTGTTCATGCGCGGGTCCTCAGCGGCTGGTTCGGGGGCTGGACAGTGGCGCCATCCACCGTCGCGAGAAATTCCAGATGGGTCGGCGTGTCGGAGACGGTGCGGGCGATCGAAGCCCGCATCTGCGCCAGCGCGGCGGCAAGCTCCTCGGAATCCACCGCGGCAAGCGCCGGATCGATCCGATCGGGCAGATGCTCGAACCCGCCATAGATGGCGAGCCAGGATGCCGGGTGGAACATCTCCCAACGATAGCGGACGAACGCACCGCGGGCACGCCACAGGTCGAGCTTGGCGTTCAGGCTGTCGGGCAGCGCCATCTCGCGGCAGGCCTGCCAGAACGGGCCTTCGCGGGTGCTGAGACGATAATGGAGGATAATGAAGTCGCGGACGCGCTCCATCTCCTCGGCGCACTGGATGTTGTATTCCGCGATCACCGCCGGATCGAAGCCCTTGTCGGGGAAGAGCTGCTTCAGCCGCTCGATGCCCGTCTCGATCAGCGCGATGCTGGTCGATTCCAGCGGCTCGAGAAACCCGGAGGCAAGGCCGAGCGACACGCAGTTCTTCGCCCAGGCAACCTCGCGGCGGCCCGGGGTGAAGCGCAGCCTGCGCGGTTCCATTGTGGTCGGGCCGGCAATATTGGCGAGCAGTTCGGCACGCGCCTCTTCGTCGCTCTGGAAGTTGCTCGAGAAGACGATGCCATTGCCTTCGCGGCTGCGCAGCGGGATGCGCCATTGCCAGCCGGCGCTGCGGGCGGTGACGGTGGTGCAGCTCGGCGGCGGCCCTGCCCGCTCGCTCTGCACCGCGAAGGCCCCGTCGCAGAGCAGCCAGTGCGACCAGTCCTGATAGCCGACGCCGAGCGCCTCGCCGATCAGCAGGCCGCGAAAGCCCGAGCAGTCGATGAACAGGTCGCCCTCGACCTTCTCGCCATTGTCGAGCGTAACGGCCTCGATGAAGCCGGTCTCGCCGTGTAGCGCCACGTCGGTGATCCGCGCATCGATCCGCTGGACGCCCGCGCGTTCGGCAAAGCCGCGCATGTGCGCGGCGAACAGCGAGGCGTCGAAATGGAGCGCCCAGTCGAAGATCGAGAGCTGGCTCGGGGGATTGGGCACCGGCACGCTGGCATGCCCCTCGCGGGCGAGCATCGCGCCCAGCGAATATTCCTCGAGCGGACCGGCCTTCCCGGCGGCCCTCGCCTTCAGCCAGTACTGATGGAAGTCGATGCCGCGCAGGTCCTGCCCGAAGCGGCCAAAGGGGTGGACGAAGCTGGTGCCGGGCTTCCAGTCGACGAAGCGGATGCCCAGCTTGGCGGTCGCCTCGCAGGCGCGCATCACCTCGGCGTCGCCCATGCCGAGCGCGGCGTAGAAACGGCGGATGGTGGGGATCGTCGCCTCGCCGACGCCGATCGTTCCGATCTCGGAGCTTTCGATCAGGATGATCCGGGTGCCCGTGCCCGCGAGATAGGCGCCTAGCGCGGCAGCCGCCATCCAGCCCGCGGTGCCCCCGCCGACGATGACGACGCGTTCGATTGCGCCGCTGGCCATACCCCCGTCTTTCATGATGTCATCTGATAGTCTTGGTAACGGTATCGCAAGCGAAACCGCTCCCGCCTTCCGAAAATGCCGCCTCCGGAAAAATGAGCCGGCAGCCTCATGGAGGACTGCCGGCCCAGGAGGGTTGGCTCGTTAGAAGCGGACGCGAATGCCCGCCGAGTAGCGCGGTTCGAAGCGGTTCTGCGAATGATACTGCTTCGAGTCGTCATCGAACTGGAAGTAGTAGCGCTCGCGCTCACCGAAGATGTTCGAACCGTTCGCGTAGATCGCGAAGGCATCGTTGATGTTGTAGGTCAGGTTGGCGTCCACATACTGCGCGGTATCCTGGTAGATGCCGATGCCGCCGAAGGTGGAAGCCAGGCGCGGCGTGCGATAGTTGTATGCCACGCGCAGCTGCAGGTGATCGTCCTGGTACCAGCCGACCAGGTTGACCTGGCTCTTCGAGTTATCCGGGAACGGGAAGCGCTCGCCGTTGAGTGCACGGCCGTTCTGCTTGCTGTCCGAATAGGTGTAGTTGGCGTCGATACCGAAGTTGCGGAAGAAACCGCTGCCGATCAGGTCGCTGAAGGCAAGCTTGGCGCCCACTTCAAAGCCCTGCAACGAGCCGCCCGTACCTTGTTCCGGCTGGGTGACCGGCACCGCGCGACGGATCACGCCGTCGCCGTCGGCGAAGCGGCCCGCACCCGGGGTGGTCCGGCTCTGGACGAAGCTGTTGATGTCCAGCTTGAACGCACCGACGTTGAACATCGAGGCTCGGCCCAGATAATATTCGAGGCTCAGGTCATAGTTGTTCGAACGCCACGGGTTGAGGTTCGGGTTGCCGCTCGAGCTGGCGCCCGTCACCTGGCGCACGCCGCACGGCGCGTCCGTCGGCCCCGGGGTGCCCGAGCAGGGCGAGTCCGCAGTCGAGATGGTGAGGCCGCCGCCATAGCTGCCGAGATCCAGCGGGATCATCGTCTTGGCGAAGGCCGCACGGGCGCGGAGGTTCGGCGTGAAGTCGTACGACAGCGTCACCGTCGGCAGCCAGTCGAGATAGGAACGGCGCGAGACCACGTCGCCCACATCCAGGTTGGTGTCGCCATAGGCACGGGTGTCGCCCGTCAGGTTCTGCTTCACGGTCAGCTTGGTGTTGACCACGCGCAGGCCCAGATTGGCCTTGAACCCGCCGGTGGAGAAAGCGGTATTCATGTACGCGCTCTCTTCGACGAGATCGACGTCATAGGTGTTGCCCGGGATGGTGACTTCGGTCGACGGACCGAAGACCTTGTCCTGGAACGCCTTCACATCGTCGAACGCCTTGGGATCCGCGACCCACAGGCCCGGCATGCCGTTGACCACGCCGCCCCAGTTGGTCTGGAAATAGACCGGGGTATAGGCATTGAGCTTGGTCGGACGGTTGACGGTATAGCCCTGGAAGCAGGTCGGCGTGTTCGCCACCGTGGCCGCGGTGCAGTTCGACGGCGCAGTCGCCGCCGGCAGTGCTGCGTTGTACCCCGGGTTCGACACGAACTCGCCCGCCGAGCACTGGGCGTTGTCCATCACGACGTCGATCGCCTTCCACTGCGCAAGGCAGCCTTCCGGAACCGCAGCGCCGTTGCCGCCGTAGAAGTTCGAGAAGAGGTGGAAGTTGCGGATCTGGGTCTGGCGGTCCGAACGGCGGACGCCGACGTCGATGCGGTTGAGCATGCCGAACAGGCCGCCCTCGTCGAAGTCATAGCTCGCATCGGCGCGGAAGACGCCCAGGCTCGCATGATTCTCCTGGTTGCCCTCGGACGAGAAGGCCGCGACCGCATAGCTGTCGAGGTTGGCCATATAGTCCTTGAGCGTCTTGCCGGCACCCAGGCCGCCCGAGATCGCCGTGTCGAAGCCGCTGATCGCCGGGTTCGAGCCGCGCAGGTCGAGATGGAGCTGCGGGTCCTGGCCATAGCCGAGCGGGTTCGGGTTGACGTAGCGGCCGCCACGCGAACCGATCACGCCGTTCGAATACTGCGACGCCGGATACTGCGACGCGATGTTCGACGGATAGAAGGTGCCGCGGGTGCGGTCCGCCGGGTTGCGGAACAGCGTGAACGCACGGCTCGGGCCGTACTGCCAGTTGCTGAGGTCACCCTGCACCTGGCCGTTCATGCTGAGCATGTTGGCGTTGGACTTCAGCGCGCGGGCGCTGAACTTGAAGTTGTCCTTGTCGTAGTCGATCTGGAAATTGTAGTTGGTCGAGTGCTCGCGCGCGGTGCGGTTCACCGAGAACGAGTTGAACCACCACACGTTCAGATCATACTGGTTGACGTCCAGCCAGGGCTGGCCATTGCCGCCCGTCTGGCCCGAGGGCGACGAGTCCGTCGGCGTGGTCCAGCCAAGGCCGTTCCAGCGGTTCGAGATGTTGATGCCGGCGGCGCGGTTATGCTCGACCAGCTCGGTGTGGAAGACTTCGCCGGTGACGGTCCAGTCCTCGTCGATCTTGAACTGCAACGCGCCGTTGATGCCGAAGCGCTGGCGCTCGACTTCGCGGTTGAAGAATTCATAGCCGTGCGGCGAGATCCAGTTGGAGCCCGAGCCGCCCCAGTCGTTGTTGCCGAACACACCGCCGCCGATGCCCGAATAGCTGTTGCCCAGGCGGTTGCGGCTGTAGGTCGCGCCGACCATCGCGCCGAAGCGGTCGCTGCGCCAGCTGGCCAGGCCGCTGAACAGATAGTCGTTGTGCTTGGTGTTCGCGCCGCGGGCATATTCGCCCTGGCCCGAGAAGACGAAGCCTTCCTTCATGTCGAACGGACGGCGGGTCCGCAGGTCGATCGTGCCCGAGATGCCCGACAGCGCATTGCGCGTGTCCTGCGACTTGTAGACGACCACGGCGTTCATCAGCTGCGCCGGGATGTCGTTGAGGTTCGGCTGCGCGGTGCCGAGGTTGCCCGGGCTCAGATACTGCTCGCCGTTGAGCAGCGTGATCACCTGCGGCAGGCCGCGGATGTTGACCGTCGAGCCTTCGCCCGCGCTGCGCTGGATCTGGACGCCCGAGATACGCTGCAGCGCATCGACGATGGTCACGTCCGGCAGCTTGCCGATGTCTTCCGAGGAGATCGCGTCGACGATCGCCGTCTCGGTGCGCTTGATGTCGACCGACTTCGCCTGCGAGGCGCGGATACCGGTAACGACGATCTCTTCACCCTGATCGTCCTGCGGCACCGCCGAGTCCTGGGCCCATGCCGGCGCGACCAATGCGGTCGATGCCAGCAAACCGGCCATCAAACTGGATATTCCCTTCATTCCCTAGTCCTCCCACTCTGTTTTTTGCACCCACGACGCATCTACGCGCGCCTCACCCGGTGCTTGTCTCAGGGCGCCAGCCGGCGTTCCTGCAAATCCGCCGCGCCCGTGAGCACCGGTTGTCCGGCATCCCGCGCAATCGCGACACGATAGGTTCCCGCCGCCAGGTGCCATCCGGGCTGGGCGGTGTCGTAGTCCGCGACGATGCGCGGCTCGGCGATAAGGGTGATCCGGCGCGTCTCGCCCGGCTTGAGCGTCACCCGCTCGAACCCGGCCAGGCGCAGCGGGCGGCTGCCCGTTGCCGGCGTCACGTAAAGCTGGGGCACGTCGGCGCCTTCGCGCTTGCCGCGATTGGTGACGTCGAAGCTCACCTTGAGCGCGGCGCCGCCCTCCACCTTGAGGTTGGCATAGGCGAAGCGCGTGTAGCTGAGGCCGTAGCCGAACGCGAAGGCCGGGCGGTGGCCCTGGCGGGCGTACCAGCGATAGCCTACGTCCGAGCCTTCGTTATAGTCGATCACGAACGGCTTGATCGCCCGGGCATCGGTGCCGTGATCGGGCGAGTTGCGGACCTGCTCGATCCCCGGCGTCACCGGGCGCGGCGCCTGCGAGGCGCTCGCCGGGAAGGTGATCGGTAGCCGGCCCGAGGGATTGACCTCGCCGAACAGCACGCGGGCGATCGCCTCGCCGCCGCGCTGGCCGGGATACCAGGCAGCGAGCACCGCCGGCACCTTGTCGAGCCAGGGCATCAGCACCGGGCCGCCGGTCTCGAGCACCACCACCGTCCTGGCGTTGGCGGCGGCGACCGCCTCGACCAGCGCATTCTGGGCGCCCGGCAGCTCGATGCCGTCATCGGGGTCCGCCGCCTCGGTGGTCCACTGGGTCGCGAACACCAGCGCCAGATCGGCGCTGCGGGCGGCGGCGGCGGCAGCGGCGGGATCGCTGCCGTCGAGATAGGTGACCGTCGCATTCGGCGCGAGCGCGCGGATCGCGGCGAGCGGCGACGAGGCATGCCAGGTCATCCGCGAGAAGGAGGCCGGCGCGCCGTCCTTGAGCGGGATCTCCACCGGGGCGCCGCCGTTCGAGCGAACCTGCGACGAGCCACCGCCCGAAAGCACGCCGACATCGGCATGGCCGCCGATCAGCACAATGCGCTTCGCCGACTTGGCGAACGGCAGGAGGTTCCTCTCGTTCTTGAGCAGCACGATCGCCGCCTCGGCCGCGCGCTGGGCGACATCGGCGTTCTTCGCATTGTCGATCGGCTGCGGCGTCTCGACCACCGGCGCGTCCATCACGCCCGCCGAGAACATGCCGTTGAGGATACGGCGGGTCATGTCGTCGAGCCGCGCCATCGGCAGCTCGCCGCTCTCCACTGCCTTCCTCAGGTCGGCGCGGAAGAAGGGATGCGTGTCGAGCTCGCCGCCCGACTGCTGGTCGAGCCCGTTGCGCGCGGCCTTCACCGTCGAGTGGACCGCGCCCCAGTCGGACATCACCCAGCCCGGATAGGCCCAGTCCTGCTTGAGCACGGTGTTGAGCAGGAAGGCGTTCTCGCAGGCGAAGTCGCCATTGACCGACATGTATGCGCACATCACCGAGCCGGGCTTGCCGCGCTCGATCGCCAGCTCGAAGGCGAGCAGGTCGCTCTCGCGAAGCGCCGCCTCGCCGATCTTCGCATCGCTGACGAAGCGGCCGGTCTCCTGCGAGTTCAGCGCGAAATGCTTGATCGTCGAGACGACGTGGTTCGACTGGACGCCCTTGATCGACTCGCCCGCCAGCACGCCGGCAAGCAGCGGATCCTCGCCCAGATATTCGAAGTTGCGGCCGCCCCAGGGATCGCGGGTCAGGTTGATGCCGCCGGCGAGCATTACGTTGAAGCGCTTGGCCCGCGCCTCGCTGCCGATCATCGCACCGCCTTCATAGGCGATCTTGGGATCGAAGGTGGCGGCAAGCGCTAGGCCCGAGGGGAGCGCGGTGGCGGTGTCGCCCTTGCGCTGCTCGACCTGGTTGGCGACGCCGAGGCTCGCATCGGTCTCGCGCAGCGCGGGAATGCCCAGCCGCGGGATCGCCGGCTGCTGGCCGGCGGAGGGGATCAGGTCGGTCGGGGCGTCCGGGCCCTTCGCGAAGGGCGGGAACCACGTATAGACGAGCGCCAGCTTCTCCTCGAGCGTCATCGCCGAGAGGAGCAGCTCCGCGCGAACCGCGACGGGAAGCTTGGGATCGGCCCAGGGGCGGGCGACCGGATCAACCGAGGTATCAGGAGACGCAGCGGGCGCGACGGGGTCTTGCGCGAACGCCCCCGTGATCGGCCCGACAAGCGCGGTGGTGGCGAGCAACGCCGTATAGCGCGCCACGTGCCGCAGACTGACCAGCATTCACCTCTCCCCTTCGGCGCACGAAAGGCGCCGCGCATGTCCGAAGACATGCCTGTTTATCCGATCCAACCAGGGGAGCCCTTAGGCCGACAACGCTGTCGGCTTCAGCGACAGACTTAACCGACGACGCCTCGTGGCGCGCACGGCAGCCTGTTCCAACACCCCTCTGTCCGTGGAGTCTTACGCTCCGGTCCGATGCTCTAAGCACAAATTGAGAGCGTTCTCAAGAACGTTCTCAATTCCGATCGCAGGTAGAGCCGTTTTGGCGGCAAATCGATGGACGGGAGATGCGGCATCTGCCGCTACCGGCTATTTGCCGGCGTAGCGGATCGCCAGTTCGCCGGCGCGGAGAAGCTCCTGACGCGGCCCGGCCTCGCGCGCGGGTGCAGCACGAAGCTGCGGCGCGATCGCCGCCGCCAGCGCGCGCAGGCGAAGTTCGGCAGGAAGGATCGCGGCGCCCATGCGGACGATCCGATCGGACCGGACCGCTTCGACGGGCGCAGCACCCTGCCCCGCCCGGGCAACCTCGATCCGCGGCATCGGCATCGCCGTGTCGCGCTGGATCGGGCGCGTGCGCAGCACCAGCATCTTGCCCCCGCGCGCAACGCGCAGGCGCGGACCGCCCTCGCCGTCACTGCCGGCGGTCGAAAGCCGCGCACCGTCGCGGTTGACCGTCCAGATCACCCGGTAGCGCGCCGCGACACTGGCGGCGGACACGGGCGCATCGAACTTGTTGTCGAGCACCCAGCCCTTCCCGTCGATCTCGACGAACAGCACCGCATGCTGCTCCTGGTCCACATTGTCCCACACGATCGCGATGCGCATCGCGCTCTCGGCGACGCCCAGATCGCGCAGGGCGAAATATTTGGTGAGCGCGTAGTCCTCGCAATCGCCGCCGCGCGCGAACATCTCGGCCGGCGTCTCCCAGCGATCGGCCATGCCCCAGTTGGCGAGATCCGAAACATAGGGAAGCCTGTTCACCCGCGCATGCACCGCGGCGACGCGCTCGCCCATGCTCAGACCACGCAGCGGCTGGAAACCGTCGCGCCAGTCCGTGCGCGCGCAATCGGCGGGCATCTCGTCGGCAGGCATCCTGCAAAGGACGGAAGGCTTGGCGGGGACCGTGACGGCAGCCTCGCGGGCTTCCCGCGCAAGCACATCGGTCCAGCGCGGCGCATCGACCAGCCGCAACGCGACTTCACGATTCACCGACTCGCCAGCATCCGTGGACGCGGCAAACGCAGACTGCCCCAGGACCAGCGCCGCACAAGACAGCGCCAGCCGCGCTGTAGATACGCGACGCAACACCCCAACCCCCCGGTTGAACTGGAGGGAGGAATAGGCGGCGCACCCCTAAGGTCAGGCTAACGAAGACCTAAGTATAAGCCACTGAATATGGTTAGAATTTATGGTTAATCCATAGTTTATGTCGCAGCGCACAATGAACACGCCCATGACGAGCCGGAGTCCCTTTCGACACAAACTGGAAACAATATAATAGTCCCGTTGTGGATCAACGCATTACTTCCAATATCGCAGAGTTAACGATGACTCCGTCTTCCTGAGTCGATTAAGTTCATTGTAAGAGGGACTCAAAATCGGGCCGAGTCAGGCGAACTGATCGGCACAAGATACTCGGAGGGGGACCGAGGCTATGCGTTTGAAGCGTCGTTGGCTATTTGCCCTTGCGGCTGCGGCAGTGGTGCCGTTCCATGCAGCGCAGGCACAACAGACGGTCGATCCCGGCCGAATCGATGAGCGCCTTCGCCCTGCCGACAAGGCGCCGGATGCCCGCTCGGTCGAAGTGCCGGAGCTGCCCCGCCAGCAGGGCGTTCCCGATTCGGCGATCCAGGTTCGTCTCACCCAGGTCCGCTTCGACGGCGTCACCGCGGTGCCGCTCGACGCGCTGAACGCGATCGCCGCGCCCTATCTCAATCGCGACATGCCGCTCGCCGAGGTGTTCAAGCTCGCCGAGGAAGTGACCGCCGAATATCGCCGCCGCGGCTTCGTGCTGTCGCGCGCCGTGGTCGGCCCGCAGCGCATCGAGGGCGGCGTGCTGACGCTGCAGGTGGTCGAGGGCCATGTCGGCGCGACCAGGATCGAAGGCGATGCCGGCGGCTATGCGCCCTATCTGAACGGCTATTTGTCCGACGTCGCCGCCGAGCGGCCGACTTCGGGCGCGACGCTGACCCGTGCGCTGCTCCTCGCCCGCGATCTGCAGGGCGTCGATGTGCGCGCGGTGCTCACCCCCTCCCCCAGCGAGCTCGGCGCCGCCGACCTCGCGCTGGTGGTCGATCGCAAGCCGATCGAGGGCTTCTTCGCGGTCGACAATCGTGGCTCGCGCTGGCTGGGCCAGCTCCAGGTCTATGGCGGCCTGTCGTTCAACGACACGCTGGGCGCCGGCGAGCGCATCTCGATCACCGCGGTTAGCGCACCAGCCGACAAGGAACTGGGCTTCCTCTCGGCGAGCTGGGACCAGCCGCTGACCTATTCGGGCCTGCGCCTGACCGTGTTCGGCAGCTATGCCGCCACGCATCCGGGCGACGAGCTTCGCCTGCTCGATCTGCGCGGCCGCAGCGCCACCTATGGCTTCGCGCTGCGCTATCCGTTCGTGCGCAGCCGCGAGACCAATTTGTTCGGCCGGCTGGCGTTCACCGGGCGCGACAGCAGCTCGCGCAACGTCGTGATCGATCCGATCTTCAAGGATTCGACCCGCACCGTGCAGGCCGAGCTGTTCGGCAATTATGCGGCGCCTTGGGGAGGCGTGCTGAACGTCCGCGCCTCGGTGACCCAGGGCATGGACATATTGGGTGCGACGGTGCGCGCCGATCCGGACAAGTCGCGCGCCACCGGCACCGGCCAGGGCACGCGCGTCAACGCCGAGGTCTCCTTCGCCTATGGGCTGGGCGGCGGGCTGTACCTCCAGGCCAGCGGCGCGATGCAGTATAGCGGCGACAGCCTGCTCGCGAGCGAGGAGTTCGGCCTGGGCGGCGAGCAGTTCGCCCATGCCTATGACCCCTCCGAGATCACCGGCGACAAGGGCGTCGCCGGCCGGATCGAACTGTTCTACGTCGCCAGCACCAAGCACGGCACGCTGCAGCCTTACGGCTTCTACGAGGCCGGCCGCGTCGCCCAGAACGATCCGCTGCCCGGCGAGCCGCTCCGTGCCTCGCTCGAATCCGCGGGCGTGGGCGTGCGCTTCGGCATCCCGCTTGGGATCAACGGATCGCTGGAATTCGCGAAGC
>Ga0164294_10001249_pt1 | contig 23730 bp, 26 predicted proteins | sample GEODES005metaG_FD_111479 | JGI IMG/M metagenome (GOLD analysis project Ga0164294, IMG submission 111479) | Oligotrophic lake water microbial communities from Sparkling Lake, Wisconsin, USA - GEODES005 metaG | ecosystem: Environmental > Aquatic > Freshwater > Lake | place: USA: Sparkling Lake...
AGTTATTGTGCCTGGTTTTGCCAGTTCAATCCAGGTAACGGCAGCATTGATGTGGTATGCATATACTTCACGAAACCCTAATTCAGTAGCAAATGCCCTAATCATGACAGCAGGGGTATAACAGCTATAGTAGTTTTCTGCTAGCCTAACCCCTCCGGGGCGATCACAGTCATTAATAGTAAACCCAACCACACCGCCAGGCCTCAATTTAGAATACAGTTCTTTCAGATACTGTTGTACTACCAGTAGTGGTCGGAAATTAAAAAAGTTATACACCAGGCAAAATCCAAGTTGGTTATCTGGCAACCGTTGTAGTAAATTTTCAGTTTGATTGGCATCAACTACTATTTGTCTTAATCTTGATTGATACTGGCTGTTAAACTTTTGAACCGCTGGAGATATTAAAGACTTTGATTCATCGAGAATATACAATGGATCTAGTGCAACCAAATGTTCAATCCAAGCTTCACGACCAGGTCGAATTATTGCACCGGGACATTGCCAATTGGCACGTGTACCAATTCTAGCGGCCAATATGTATTCTGTTTCTTTGCTTAGTTCTATTTTACGACTTAGTATAGTCTCAGGGTGTTCGTGGATTCGTACACCTTCATCATATAACTTATCGCTCTCAACAAAGTATTCGGGTTCTTGCAACTTTATTTTTTGTATGATGTTTTCTTTTGTGGCTTTGACTGTATTATCAAATTGTGCAACTGCTGATTGCACTGCATGATACTGCTGTTGTAATGCTTCGTGCATATCAATCGCAACTTCGGCATATCCCCTCACTGCGGGTAGCAACCACTCTAGTTCAGTTGATACAGATGTGCTAGCTTGACCAATATCAAACTTGTTAACTTCTTCCAACAAAGCAACTAATTCGCTGATTTTCATTACCACTCAAACAAATTTTGGAATGTATTTGATGTGTTGGTAGACGATGGCAAGTCCCACGCCAATACACTCAGTAAGTTATCAATCTTGCCATCAATTACAGTATCTTCCATACCGGTGTCATCAAACGGCAATTCTTTAAACCATGTGGGCAAGTGTAATTCATCAGTGGGATAAGCAATGCTGGTCCATCCAAGTGGATTTTGTTTTAGTTTACAAACAATAACCTTCATACCGTCTACAATTTGCAATGCATAGTTGTCTGAATTCATTCTGCGCATAGTATTCCAATTCATGCCAGCACGAACGTGCCCTGGCATGTTGGCTTTACCAAGCCTTGCTTCTTCTGCTGAGTACTTGGTCAAGTTGTTCACACGCTTAGGTGAGCCTTTTTCCCACCCCGGGCGTTCCATGAATGTATACTTAAAATCTCGAATTTTCTTTATAATATCTTCTTTGCTGATACCAGTTAGCACATCATTAAGAATATCACTAAGAAACTCTTGAATAATTTTTGGAGTATCACTGCGTTTTAGGTCAAGCCCCATGGCCTTTACCTTGCCCGGCTTGCCGTTAACGTCTATGCGCTTGCCTTCTTTGTCTATGATCATTACCGCATATCGCTTCTTGGTAATAAACAAACCTTTGCTGGCAACTAATTCTCGACCGCCTTTGATGATTGATCCCATGTCTCTAGGGCAGTGAAACGCTTGTTCCATAAATCCCGGGAAGCTCATGTTAACTTGTTCAGCAATTGAATCATACAAAGCAATACAAGTTTCCTTGCTCCATTCCATACGACCTTCTTCTACTTCTTTCTTTAGCACACCCCATGCTGAGAAATAACATGAGTCAGTGTCACCATAGATGATTGTTTCGCCAGTGTGATCATACTTGCCAGTAATGCACTCATTCACATAAGAGTCCATGTGTTTAGCAATAGCACGACCTGTTAGCGTTGTTGACTGTCCGATACGCTTGTCAAAGAATCTGCAACCAGGATTCAAAATAGCACCATACAAACTATTCAAGTTAATCTTCTTGACCAACTGTCGCTTGTCCCAGTACTCTTCATCTTCTTTGTTGGTGCATTCTTTGAGTTTGGCCTGCATGTCCTTGCGTTCTGCATACCAGCGTTTGAGCAAGCCTGGGATAATAGCTTCTTTCTCGTAAGTAAAGATTGTGCCATTGGCACTGAGAATCCAAGGACGATTGTTGTCAAATACCAAGGGCCAGATCTCGGCAGCCGAGTGTACACTTTCTTCACCATTGCTCCAGTCAATTGTAATCTCTGTGCCACGCTGTTGTTCCATCACAGCAGTGTATTCTAAACTACCAAACAAGCCCTCCCACGCACCAGCAAAGCTAGTACCTCCTGCTATTTTTTCTTTGATATACCTATCAGTCATTATGGGCCTCAACTGACCTACAATTGTTTCTGGCCCCATGTTCAGTGCACGAATAGCCGATGGGTACAGAGAGTTAATGTCAATTGACCCAATGTATTCGTGTATGCCTTTTTTGGGATACGCAACATACGCACCGGCCGCCTGCGTATCCTCATCGGTATATCTCTCTTTACGGTTAGGTACAACCATGCCACGTTCATGCGCTTCATTAATAATAGCCTGCTCAGTTACTGCCACGGCACCCATTGTGGTAGGCAATAATACTGTGTTTTCGTGCGCCAGTGTATTGGCCAAGGAAAGGAATCTCAACTTCTTGTCAATATTTGCTAAACCATTAACGTCTTGTCTGTTGTATTCAATAAAAGTTTTCCAATTTTGATTGTACAATTGATCTAGAGTACCTTCAAATTTGGTCTTAGAACCCAAATCTTCGTATTCCAAAATAGCATCAAGACTGTAACTGTGTCGCTCTTCATAAGTGTATTTGCGATACAATTGCATATAGTCCATGTGAACACGACCAATTAGGTCATATGTTTGATTCTCTGCACCGAACCGTTCAAACATACGTTGTTTGGGAAGTTGTCCCCAGAGGCAAAAGTTGCGAGTGTCGTCTTTGGACAATAACCTAGTGCATCGATTTACAGTATATGGTATATCGTAACCCTCGCTATTCCATCCGGTAAGAACATCACTGTCTTGTATTAAGTCTAAAAAAGTTTTTAACAATTCTGCTTCTTCCCAAAATACAAATGTATTTGGAAACTCTGCCGCAATTTCTTGAGCAGTCTCGGGGCTCATATGCTTGGGCGGTATCACCAAGGTAACCAGTTGATCCAACCAGTCCATGTATACCGAAATTGCAGTAATAGGATTAAACGGGTCACTTGGTGGACTAAATCCTCGCTCAGGATCAAAGTCCACCTCAATGTCAAAAAATACTGTGTTCAATTTAGGAGCGTCATGCCCTTTGTAATTTTCTTCTAGACAACGAAACACAGGATTGATATCACTTTCGTAAATATTTTTACCTGAATGCATGTGCAGTTCTTTGCGGAACTCTTTGTTGTTGCGTGTGCTAAATCTTGTAACTGGGGTTCCAAAAATGCTACGGAACTTACCACGAGCATCGTCGTGATAAAAAACATAGTTTGCTGGAAATTCTTCGTAGTAACGTTCGCCCTTGCGGCGACCTACAATATGAATACGATCGTGCTGACGATCGTAAAGTGCGTCAATATAACTCAATTTTTCTCCGATTATGGCCGGTTAGCCGTGTTGCATGCTCGTAACGTGAGCGACTCATTCTTGTTTATTTACACGCCTGGCTGGTTGCCCCAGATATAACCCAGGCTGCTCAATGTTTTTTGTAACCAAGGCCGAGGCTCCTACCTCTACCCAATCACATATAGAAAGTTTGTCAATGACATTGCTTCTCATTCCCAACACACACATAGATCCTATTGTGGTACTGCCGGCTATCATGGCACCAGGTTGCATAAGACTTCCTTGTCCAAGATTGCTTTGATGGGCAATCATACAGTAAGGTGCAACTAAACAATCTTGTTCAATGGTACTACGCCAAAGCGCACTGGCAAATTGAGAAATTACAGAACCTTCGCCAACTTCAGCATGTGGATCAATTACAGAAGTTGGATGAACTAGTGTAGCACGTGATAACAATCGGTCGTCTAGTGCAGTAATCAATTGTTTTCTCAATTCAAGATCACGAGTCACTGCAACCACAAATCGATCATTGTCTTTATAGTTACCTTGCAAAAAGTCATCTGGTTCTAGTATATCAATAGACTGCCCGTGAGTACGAAACAATCCAACAAAGTCATTGGCTAGCGTGGCTTGATTATACCCGATTATTTTTATCTTGCTCATGCTGTTGTCGTTGGTCTTCTGCATCAAATAGTTTCTGTGCATGGCGTACCTTTCGCATGTCCTTGAACACTCGATATATGCCTACTGGGCCTTTATTGGCCCAGACCCCCGGAAACACCCCATGAATAAACCCCAACACCGCAATTTTAATAAGTTGGTAACCCACTACAATACTGTGATGTAGGTGTTGCCAATAAGTCCAACCGGTGTCTTTAAGATGTTGTTGATGTTTGTTCATGGCTATCCTGGGGCACGGTCACTGTTATAGCGTTTTGCCCACAGTTTCTAGAATTGTTTCCAACAATTCATGATCTTGTTTGGCTTTTCCAAATTCAGCTTTGTGTGCAAGCTTGATAGCTTTTTTAAGCACAGCTGGTTTGATTTCTAATTCTTCGGCAATGGCCTTGATAGTATCATTAAGCCCACCGTTTAATGTCTCTACTTCGTGCATGATTTGCATACCTTCGTTGATGATCTGTATGAGTTTGAGCTTTTGCTCGCCATTGAAAGATTTGTTATCCATGATAGAATTCCTTTAGTGTGTTAGTATAACGCAATTTTGATCCCAAGTCAATACAAAGTTTGCCGGTTCAAGATAATCCACCATGTATATAAACATCAGGCAAGTGTTTTACCTGATCTAACATGAATTGTGCCTGTGTATATTCTGCATGTGCAGGATCAAATACATCGTGCTGGTGGAACTCGGATTTTGAATAGGTATTCCAATCACTAAGTTTGGTGTACTCCACACCGTCTGCATTGTACCGTTTGGCCATCTCATAAAACTCTACAATTTCTTCATAGTTGTCTCGTTGAGCTACCATACGAAGCACATACTCCATGCCGTTTTCTTTTTTCTTGTTGCGCAACCATGCAAGTGCATTTGTTATTTTATCCCAGGTGCCACCTCGACGAAGCTTGACATAAGTATCCGGCCTGGCAGCATCTACTGTGACAGTAATCTTGGCCACCCGCTGTTGTATTTCACCTAGTTTGTGCCAATTTTGTGGAGCCATGATGCCATTGCTTTGGATACACAATGCCAAGTTAGGGAAGTCATTGATTCTGATTCCACTAACAAAAGCCAGTAACAGTGGGCTGGCAAATAATTCCCCGCTAGTACTAACATGCAGTCTGATGTCAGTTTTGCTTGGTCGAGAAAATAAATTTTCCGTCAAGCGTGTTCCTAGCAATTGATTTCGTTTGGCTTCTTCATCTGTATTTTTAATTATTTTGGTACGACAACTGGGACAACTGAGGTTGCAAGTAGCATCACCGGCTACAACAATTTCATTGGGAATGTTATACAGTGAAGGATTGTGTAGTATAGATAACACAGCAGGAGGAACAGTATCTGTGGTGTTTAATTGATCGGAATTTATTATTCCACAAGTGTTTTCGTTACAGTATTCATATGTGCCATCAATAATACTACGGCGTATGTCTTGACTGTATGCGTTGCATAGTATTTCATCAATTGTTTGATTGAATATGTTTCCCACGGTAGAAGGCATCCATCCTATACAGCCACACAAGCTCACAGTGCCATGTGGGTCAATTGCAATAGACACAAACGGGCTAAGACAAATTTTCCCTTGTAATGATTTTTTGGGGAATTTTTTTATTACAGCAGGAACAATAGCAAAAGTTTTCATAGTTGATGTTAGTGCTCACTTTGTGTTGCAAGGTAGCGAATCCATTCACACAGGCAGCAGCCGCCCTCCACCACGGTAACAAGTACCGGTCCTAAGGTGAATTCTTTAGTGTATGGTAAATTTCAATTTGGTCAAGCATTTCTTGCAACACTGGATCAGTTTTGGCGGCACGATGAATATTTCCCCATAGTTTGCTGTGTTGCAGTTCTTGCTGTAGATTTTTGTGTGCATAACTAGACCAATGCAGTTCTCGGTCAAGTTTTCCCGACTCTCTTTGATATACAGTGGCGCCACCATCAGGTGATTCGTAGATGTAAGTTGTCATGCAGTTACTTACCAGCGGCCTTGAGTGCGGCTCCTTTATTGAAGCTGGGGCTATGGGAATTTGGATTGCGTTGTTTACGAGCATACCACTCATATCCAGCACGATGTCCTGAACAGTCTTTGGTACATTGGCTGCCTAAAAAAGTAAGTTCGTCTAGTTGTTCCTTGGACCAGTTGTCTGGGATAACGCCATGTTTGTCCACAAACTTGTCGTGTAGCTCTTTTGCAGATATACCATGTTCACGAGCAATGGTTTGCATCATGTGATCAATGGCTTGGTAACTGTCAGGGTGCTCAAGATCCTGTTCAAGATCTTCTACTGAGTCTTCGTTTATAAATTCATTTGCTCTCATTTTTTAACAGGTTGTTGGGAAACAGGTACAGTCTTGTACACACGTTTCACAGGATCCCACACAGTTTTACGTGGACCTTCAGCCGCTAATTTTTTCAAGCGATCAACAATGGCATCAAACTCTTCAGGATCATGCCGTCCGGCAATTTTTTCATTTTCCGCTACACCTTGTAATTTTTTTCTTGCAGCCAACTCGGCTCTCTTCTTGAGCAGTTGAGCATAACCTGAATTGGGGTCTGCGTCTTCGTCTGTTATTTTGGGATCAATGCCTTGTGCTTCTTGACTTTCCAAATAGTCCCAGGCAGTGACCATCATGCCTTGTACCTTGGCAATTTTTTCTTGTACCCACTCTGGCAAGTTTTCTTGATCGTCTATAGTGTCTAGCAAGCCCTGTGCGGCTCTGGCAATGGTCACTAGATTGGTTTTGGCCATGCCTGCTTCGTCGTCGTACTCGCCGTTGAAGCCTTCTGCTAGACCTTTAGGCTTGGCATAAGCGGCCTTGCGTTGTGCAATTCTGGATTTAACTCGTTCAACAGCAGTGTCAAGTCGTTTGTTTAATGTGATGTAACTGTCTCTTGCACCATCTCTTGCGTACATAGATGTGTCAATATCGGCACGCAATCCAGGCTCGTTGAGCAAGCCAAGTTTTTCTGCTTGTACACTCAACATGTCCAAGTATTGCTGTTTTTGTATGGCTTGATTCAAGCTGACTAATTTGGTTTTGAGTGCACCGTACCCTTCGCCAGGTGCTGCCACAGGTGCTGGTGCAAATGCTTTTTTCAACTGTTGACTGGCTCGCTGTGCAGTGTTCTTTTCAAAGTCCTGTCGCCAAGAATCTATTTCAGCCGCACGTTGTTGTTCAATAGCTTGTTTGGCTTTTTGCAACACGGCTATACTATTGTTGCCTAGACCTTCTGCAACTTTTTGAATTCTTTCGCCTGGGGGTGCTGGTGCGTCCAGTGGTAAGTTAAGTTGTTTGCTTTTTTTCTTTTTAGACGATATAGGCACAACATTGTCTGCGTCAGTTGTGCGTGGTCTTGAAATAGTACTAATGTCAATTGGCTCAACCTCAGTAGCAGGCGGTGCCGAAACAGGCTTGGCAGCCAGCTGGTTGGCCATTTGCCCAAATGCGTTGGGTTCTACGTTGGGTTGCGCACTTGGTTGAGGTACCGGCGCTGGTGCTACAGTGGCAGCAGATACTGGTGCAGTTGATACTACATTAGGGGTAGTAGAAACTGTGGCTCCAAGATCATCTAGAGCTTGTTGTTGCGACTGATCAATCTGTATAATTTTATTAATGATCTGTTGTTGTTTGTCAGTAGTGGCTTTTATCTGTTGTAATGCAGGCCCTGAACGACCTTTAGTTTGCCCCAAATTAGATATTCTATTTTCGATATCTTGTTTGACATCTTTTTCTAATTCATCAGCTTGCTTTTCTAATTTGTTAATTTCTTCTTGCGACTTGCGTTGAGTATCAGCTACGGCATACATCATGGCTTCATCATTGTTACGTGCATCTGGATAACGACTACGCAATTGTGTAGTTAGTCTGGCAATACGAGGAGACATGTTGTCGCCATCATCTTCCACAAGGTCATATTGAGTTGGTTTTTGAACATACTTCTGTCCGTATTTTTGTCGCCCTTGACCTCCGGCAGCGGCTTGTTGATCAAGCTTGGCATGATATTCTGCAAATTGATCCAGCAAACTTTCAAACCCTTGCAAGGTACCCATTTTTTCTAAAAAGCGAATTTCTTGTCCAGTTTTACGATAACCGGACCAGGCTTGTAAAAACCATTTTTTGTCTTCGGGGTTGCTGATACGAAATTTTTGTGTGCCAAAGTCCAATAGAACAGGCTCAGTGGTGCTACGTGTTTTTTCTATCATGCCAATGTTGCGTGTGCCCATGGCCTTGGCCGGTGGCAGTTGCTCATTAAGTTCGTGTGATCTCATGTTCTTTCTTCCACGTAGTCAGCTGACTGATTGGCCAGTTGTTGTCTGCGACTGCAAAACATTTCACATGCCATGTGAGCTTCGTCGAGGCTCCGGAATGTTGATTTCATAGGACGGTTACGCACAGTGATACGGAACCCATCATCTTCATTGCCGTGAATTTTAATTTCATGTCCATCATCTGTTGTGATAGTTTTAACAGCAGGTCCCACCATGCCATGACCGTTGGCAACTTTGTCAATCAAGTCAGGATCTTTTTTCACAGCATCAGCTACGCTTTGAAAGTAATCACCTAGGCTTTTGCGATCTTTAGTAACAACATCTTCTTTGGCAACATCTTTGCTTTCACCGCCTACAAAATAGTCATGTGTGGGATGTTGTTTTTCACGTGCGCCCAGCACAGGACTAATTTTTTTGGCCTTGAACAGTGCAGGCAATTGGGGCACAGACTTTTGTTGTGCATTTTGCCCTTCGGTGATAGTGTCAAACCGTTTTAAGATTGAATAAATGTCGTTGCTCATGCTCGCTGGTCTTTCAAGTAAGACTTTAATTGCCACAGATATTTGCCATGAGCATCTTGACGTTCAGCCATGAAGTTGGCAACATCTTCTCTGCGTTCTTGTGTGGCAGTTTCAAACACTTGAGCAACAATGTTCAACATGGTTTGTGTGTCAGCAAGTAATTCTTCCAACATGAGTCTAGCACGTGGTACTTTGATCTGGCCAGGTATCTGCGATAATTCTTGAAAGCGTTCAAGGCTTCCCGGAGCATATTCTTCTGTGGTGCGAATGTACTCAGCCATCTTGTCAACTGCCCCATAGGAATCTGCATAAATTTCAGCAAAGAATCCGTGCAACTCAGAAAAGTCTGGACCTTCTACATTCCAGTGGAACATCTGGGCTTTTAAATAGTATGCAAAATTGCTTGCAAGCAGGATTTTAAGATCATCGGACAACATGAGATTTCTTTCGTTGGGCTACAGGAGCACTATTAGCATATTTAGCCGGTTTCTTGATTTGTGTTCTAGTAATTACTTCACCCATGGGCTGTGCAAAAACCGCCATGTTGCCTGCACAGCTGGCACCCGATGACGCATCTTCTCTTATGAATTCTCTTGCTCTCATGATTGTACTACCAGTTTATTTTGTGCTTGCCAAACAGCAGGTCCATGCGCAATTGCATGATTTCTAGTATCGAATACATCAGCTGGCTCTACCCTTACTGTGTACTCACCACAGGTGGCTTGTATTTGAAGTGTTTGCTCAAGGTAAAATGCCGAGCCCCATGTCCAGGTACGCTCGGCAAATATTTCATCATTAACGTAAATTCTGTATGAAGGAAGAGAGTCTGGCTGCAAACAGTCTAAATTAAAAACAGCACGTACATAATGAGTTTCCACGCAGTATTTAGCGGGTAGCTAGTTCGCGTGGTTGTCCCACGACTACGTTATGATTGTTGTATTGAGCACGTAAAATACTACGTGCTTGGTTGGCTGTGCGAGCTTGTACTGTGGTGTCAAACTGTTGGGAATACCCTTGCTGTTTTAATTGTAAACGTACAGCAAAGGTTTTTAACCCAGTAATAAAGTCTTGTGCTCGCATCCAGTATTTAGTAGCGATACGTTTCGGACTTGAATGGGCCCGAAACAGTAACACCAATGTACTGCGCCTGATCGTTAGTCAAGGTTGTAAGTTGCGCTCCAAGTTGGCCAAGATGTAATTGTGCAACTTTTTCATCCAGTTGTTTTGGTAGCAAATACAACTGTCCTGCTTGATACTTGTCTGTATTGTTAAACATCTCAATTTGTGCCAACACCTGATTAGTAAAGCTGTTGGACATAACAAAGCTGGGGTGGCCTGTACCGCAACCCAAGTTCACCAAGCGGCCTTTGGCCAACACAATGATCTTGCGACCGTTGATCAAGGTCACATGATCCACTAGAGGTTTGATCTCGTCCCACTTGGCATCCTGAATGCCTGCAATGTCAATTTCACTGTCAAAGTGTCCAATGTTACACACAATGGCATTTTCTTTCATGCACAGCATGTGTTCACGTGTGATAACACCAATGTTGCCTGTGGCTGTTACAAAGATGTCGGCCTTGTCTTTGGCATAATCCATGGTAACTACACGGAAGCCTTCCATGGCAGCTTGTAGTGCGCAAATAGGATCAACTTCTGTGACCCAAACTTGTGCGCTGAGTGCTCGTAGAGCTTGTGCTGAACCTTTGCCCACATCACCATAGCCACACACCACAGCAACTTTGCCAGCAATCATGACGTCTGTGGCACGTTTAATAGCGTCCACAAGACTTTCACGGCAACCATACAAGTTATCAAACTTGGTTTTAGTTACAGAGTCGTTGACATTGATGGCTGGGATCAACAGAGTACCAGCTTGAATGCGTTCCAGCAACTTGTGAATACCTGTAGTGGTTTCTTCTGTAACGCCCTTAATGTCAGCAATGAGTTCAGGGTGCTTGTCGTGGATATAACCCGTTAGGTCATGTCCGTCATCTAGAATCATGTTGGGAGTCCAACCATCGGGGCCACGCACAGTTTGTTCAATGCACCACCAGTATTCCGCTTCTGTTTCGCCCTTCCAGGCAAACACAGGAATGCCTAGGTCAGCAACGGCAGCGGCTGCTTGATCTTGTGTGGAGAAAATATTGCACGAGCTCCAACGCACACTTGCACCTAGTGCAACCAACACCTTGATCAGCACAGCAGTTTGTATCGTCATGTGCAAACTGCCCACAATACGTGCACCTTTGAGTGGTTTTTTGTTCTGGTATTCCGCTAGCACAGCTCGCAAACCAGGCATTTCATGTTCAGCGATCTCAATTTCTTTGTGACCCCAAGCAGCCAAGGCAATGTCTGCAATTTTATAATCCATGGTTATCCTTAAAAAGTAGTGTAGTAGTTAGTGATTATACTAGCCGCAATTATTTTTTGCGACCAGCTTTCATGTTGGCACACCAGTGTGCCATGCGTTGTCTTTCGCCAGAACTGTTGGCAGCAATACTACGCAGTTTGGTCACGCTTTGTTTACAGTTCACACCTGAGCGTTTGGCCAGGCCTTTACGTCCAGGTTTTTTACCATCTGCAAAGTTTTCGTTAACAAACTCTTGTGCTCTCATGCTAGTCCAATCTTGCCAGGAGCCATTGGTCCATCTTCAATTCTTTCGCCGCCGTCAAAGTAACGTATTTCAATGGGCAGGTCCGGCCAGTTTAATCTGTATGCAGCCATGATGCGATGATTGCCTTCATTGACCCAGGCTTCGCCGTTATAAGCCACCATGATGTAGGGCAAGTATTCTGCGTCTGGATTGCTACCCATGGGTGGCAACTTACCTGTCTTATCCATGTAATCCATCAACCACTTTAGGTCACCTCGACGCACATTCATTTGTTCGTTGCGCATGCCTGGTAAAGAAGCCAGACGCATTACACGTACTCTCGGAGGAGTTCCACGAACAGCGGCTGTGGTACTGCCCATGTAAGGCACACCAAAACTGTTACGACCTTTGCTTTTTGCGTAGTCAATCTTGTCTTGTAACCAATCTTCATTTGGTACGTCTACACTAAGTTTACCTTCCGCCACACCTTTTTTGTCTTTTTGTGCTTTTCTTTCAGCGGCTCTGCGGGTAGTTTCTTGCGGCGTCACTTTTGCACCGTCGGAGTAATACTTGGCACCGGCACCGTCTTTAGCTTTGTCGATGGTACTTTTTGCTTTTAAGCCTGCTATGGCGTTTTTGAACTGTTTGGTTGTTTCTATATCATCATCAGTATAGCCTTCCGCCATACCTTGTGCAATTGCTTCACGGGCCTGACGTTCGTTTTCGGCTTTGAATCGTTGCATAGCTTGTGGATCCTTAATTTGTCCACGGTCCAATGCTTGCCAGATTGGCAAATCAAATGTGAGATATTTTTTTTGTACTGCTTGAGCATAACTAACTTCATTGCCACGACCTTGCCAATCAGGTTTATGCCCCCACACAACTGATACAGATTGACCATTTGGCCAGTTGATGCGCATACGCTCGCCATATAATACGTATGTATTACCTTGCCATGTAAACGCAAGATCACCATTGACTGTACGTCCCATGCTCCAGCCATGCTTTTTTAACAAGGCATCAACTGCGGCTTGATCTGCGTTTTCAATTATAAACTCTTGTGCTCTCATATTAGTGAAACATTAAAAACTGATTCTGTACATCAAGTCGTGTTGCACCCAAGTCACCGTGGCCTGCTGGAAATACCACCACATTCCATTTGGGCTTGGGTCCTTCAGGGATACGATTCATTTGATCGTATGTGATAATTGACGCTGGGTCAATGTTGTATTTTGTAGATAACTTCTGTTTAAAGTTTTCCCATGCTTCTGGGCTTTTAACCTGTGTACGGCCTTGTTCATCCTTGACATATTTGCCTTTGGCATCAGTCACAAACAAATCGCGGAACATGTCTTTGGGAATAGTTGGTGCACCTTTCAAGTTCTTACCAGCATTTCTGTAAAGTTCAACTTTCTTGACTTCACGACTCTTGGCACCACCATCGCTAAAGTTGGGCAATGTGTTAGACGGCGTATTTGGATCAGTTACTGGATCTCCCATTTTGCTGTAGAAGTAAAAACGTACATCTGGATTGTTAAGTTGCACTTTCTTACTAAGGTCCCAGTATTCTTTAGAGAAGAAGTCGCCAGCATCATGAATACGCACTAACAACTTAATACCATTTTTGTCTGCCAGTGCTTTTGTTTTTTTGATTTCGTTGTCAAACATTGCCATGTATTCGTCGGGGTGGTTAACCAAGAAGTTCAATGCTTGTGCGGCTGACATTGATGCGGCAGGGAACATGACATAGCCGCCCTTGCGAGCATAACAAAACAGTTGGCATTCACCGGCCCCCGGGCAAGTTGTGATTTCTACAAACTCCCCAGTGTCTTCATCAACAACAATACCGCTTAGTGCTGGTAGTGTCAAGTCGTATGTGATGGCACCTTCTTTTTTACTCTTGCTCATCTTGGCATTTGATCCAAGGATCGCTCTAGGCGGTGTGGTGATTTGACGTTTTAGATCTTCCAAGTCCCATTCTTCTGTGCCATCATCTTTGGTAATGGCTTTGACATTGCTGCCGTGAATAATAGGCTTAAACCGATCTTGTTTGGTTTTTGTACCTGTTTTGATACGAGTCAGATAATCCTGCATGTCTTGTTTGGACCATGACTTCTGTGGTGCATTGAGCTTGATTGCTTCCTTTACATCTTTTTTATTCTTATTGTCTTTGTACCTTGGGCCAGCGATAGCATCCAGTTGATCCTTGGATAATTTTTTTGTCCAGTTTGGTTCGTTATAGGGTTGAGGTTTTTTAGCGACAGAGCCTTCCGCTACCCCACCTTTGGTAACTACACCAATATTACCCTGCAAGTCGGGACGATTCTTCAAGATAGCATTCATTGTGTTGATTGCGGCTTGTTTGCTAGTGAATGTAACATCTTTGCCTTGCTTGCTCCATACTTTACCGTTGATCTTCAGACCCCAGACTTGTCGACCGGCCTGTGGATCTTGCCCTTCTGGATCTCTCGAACCACTCCGGAATCCTGTGCGATTTGCATGATAGTTGTTGCGGACTTCGTCTACATCTTTTTTAGCAAAGTTATCATTCTGGAAGCTACCAACAATGTACCATTTTAAATCATGGTCAACATCATTGTGTTCTACGCCCATTACGTTGACATTGTAACCTTTATCGTTGAACCATGAGTTGGCATAACCCACTAGGTTTTTCTTGGCTTTTTCGCCGTAGGCATCAATGTTAAATCCGTCGTTGCTGACATCAAAGTCTTCAAACCAATCATCACCAATGATGTCTGCAAGCTCGTCATCTGTGTACCAACGGCCCGAATCACCTCCACCGTTACCAGGGGGAGCAAATTCGTTCACACCTTGATCTTGAATGTTCAATACCTTGACTGGGAATCCGCCCAGTGTAGTTTCTTTTAATATGTGTGCTATCTTCATGTTGCTGTCCTGTGATTCTCTCAAGTTGCTGGCATTGCTGGTTAACAATGGTGGCTTGCCAGCCGCGTCTGTAGTCCATCCCATCTTCTTAGCTTGGCGTTGTACTTCGCCGGGCTTGATATCCTGAGTGATGGCCATGCTGTAGCGTGGGTCTCGTGCTTCTTTGTCGTTGACGGGAATGTAACCCGACGCTTCTGCTACAATTGGTTTTATTCTACTCAATTCGTACATGACTTTGTTGCCGGTGTCAGCACGGAAAGCACGAAAGCCCAAAGCCCTTGCATAACGCTGAACCAAACTGTCATACAGACTTGCCCTGGTCAGTGCTTTCTTTTGATCCTCATCTGGTTTAACTGCTTTTGAGGCTGAAAAGTATATTTTGTTGGGTTTGTATTTTCCCTTGGCGCCAGGCACCCTGTCAGAAACAAATGTTTCAACAGCACTTAACACAGTGGCAAACACACGCTGTTGATCACCCTCACCTGTCTTTTCTTGACTGTTGTTTCTAAAGAACTCAACACTCCATGCTTCCTCTTTTGTCTCTTGTTTAAATCCCTTGTTGAACATAACACTTAGAAAAGTTCCGTCATCTAATCGTGCTATTGCGTCTACATCACCATAGTCACCTTTTTCCCATCGAAGTATTTTATAGGGTTGGTCTAATGATTCCGTAACATCTTCGGGTACTACATGTCCTTGGCGACGACGCAGTTCGTTTTTGAGTCGTTGCATTAGTTCTTCTTCGGCACCAGCACGACCCATGTGCTTGATAGTCTGAGCTGTGCGTCCCACGTCTTGCACTGTACGAATGGCATCAGCGCCTGTGGTAGCGCAACCTGGAGTACCTGCTACACAAGCGGCAGCTGCCACGGCTGCTAATTTGTCTTTGACAGATTCTTCTAGCGGCACATCTTTAAAGAATTCAGGATATTCATCAACCCAGTGGCGCATGATGCGGCCTGCCATAGCGTTGGCTTCGTCTTCATAAGGCGATCCTGTTTCGCCTGCATCCACAGGCATGTCGGCTTGTTCGTCTTGACGAGCATGTGTGAGTTCATGTGCCAAGGTACGCAAGATGTCCAATACGTGTCGTCCACTAACAGCCAAGGTAACTGAATATGTGTCAGGATCAAAACGACCAAACGTGCCGTTTCTACGTGTCCATTCTGGATCATGTTTTAGTATAATCTTGGGAGCCTGTTCAATGTCAAGATAGTCAACACAACTATCAATAAATGGTTGCAGTATCTGTTTGATATCTGGAGATTTTGTATTTTCTCGAACACTCTCACCACCTCCACTGTCACCACCACCTTCGCTATCTCCAAAAGTAAATCCAGGGTACCAATACCCACCATAGCCACGTTGTGCTTGTTTTTTCTTTTTCTTGCGTTCTTGCAAACTTAGTTCTTGATCCTTCACAGCACTTCTAGCTGTGCTCAACTGATCCAGTAAGCCTTGTGTGCGCAAGGCCTTGAATGCTAGATTCTCTGGACCAAACTCGCCTGTGCTATCCAAGCCAGCCTGTCGCATGTGTTTGACCTTGGCAGCAATGGCTTCTAACTGAGCAGGATCACCTGATGCAACAGCCTGTTCAATTCTGTGTCCAATATCTTCAAACTTAGAACGCACAGACATGTCATCAACTTCGGGACGACGTCGCCGGGGTACACTTACCCAGTCGTTGTTTGATAAAGAATAGATGCCTTGTGAGTGGTGAACTTGGTCAGCATCCTGAACATACAGCTCAACATCGTATCCGCCAATTTTGTAGTTGTGTTGATCATTGTACTGATACTTTTTGGCGTCAAACAATTCTTTGTAAACATCACTATTTTTGCCGTCAGGTGTGTTGACCACAAGGTGCAGGTCTATGTCGCTGTGTGGAGTGTATGTGTAGGCCGCATTGCTACCGCTTACTGTTACATCTTTAACATCAAGCCCATCAACGCCTAAAAACTCTCTAAAGTCATCAGCAATAGCCATGAGCTTTTCACGCACTTCAGGCAACAAGTGTTCGTCGCGACCCCATAATCTAGGATTAAGAGTTTTGTTAAACTTCACTGCGTCTGATAATTTGAATGATTCTAATTCGTTGATGTCCATGAATGTATTTACCGTGTCAAACAAAAGCCCCTGTAAAGGGGCTTTGTGGAGCAAACTAGATCAAGCTTTTTTCTTTTTGGGCTTTGCTGGCTCAGGTGCGGCTTCTTCAACAGCATTGCTGGCAATCAGCTCGGGTTCTGGAGCAGGTGTTGGCTCTGGGGCTGGACCAGCAACAGCAGGTGCGTTTTGTTGTGCAATTTCGTGCAAGGCTTTGTACAAGGGTTCTTGCTGTGCAAAGTCAAACACATAGGTTCCTGTGTGACGCAATAGCACACGCTTGTCAACCCAGACTTTACCACCTAGATCACGCCAGTTTTCACAGAATGTCCAGTCTTCTGAATAGTATCGATTTTCACGTACCGCAGTATCAAAATAGGTTTTCATGTAAGGGTTCAATGCAACAGGCAACCCAATGTCGTTGGCAAAAGGTTTTGTTGCAGGGTGTGCATCAAGCTTTTCAAACACATGGCGTTTGATCAACATGAATCCTGTGCCTGTTTTTGACACTTCTTGCAAGCCATCTGCGCCTTCTTCTGCACCGTCAAATCCATTCACAACCCATTTAATAGGCAAGGTTTTCATGGGGTATAAGCCACCAATCACGTCCACGTCTCGGTTCAGCATGGCCAACAAGTGCCAAGGCTCCCAGCCAATGTCTGCGTCCACAAACATCAGGTGCGTTGAATCGGGATTGTTTAAGAATTTAGCAACCAGTGTGTTTCGTGCTCGACTGATCAAGCTTTCATTTGTCATGGTTTCAATTGTCCAATCAATGCCCAATTGACGGCATGTGTTGGCCCATTTGATATAACTCATGAATGTTGATTCAGTCAGCATACCACCATAGCAGGGCATGCAGATGTGTACACGAGTGGTACGTAGATAGTCTACGTTTACTTGGATTTGTTGTTCAGCCATTTGGTCCTCTGTTAAAAATTGTACTTCTATTTAACAGTGTACTTAATGACCCTTTAATTTTCTTCCATGTAATCTGATGCTTGATGGCTGGGAGCATCTAGAACTTTGCTTTGCATGGCTTCGTTTACATGAGCATGCAATTTCTTCATTAATTCACGCACTTCGGGTCGTGCTTGATACAATGCTTGTAACTCACTATCGGGCATGGAGTTTAAGTGTTTGACAAAGTCTTTACCGGACTGAAACACTTGCTTGATCATGTGCCGATTGGGATCAGTTGTTTGTTCAGTAACATCATCTGGACCATTGGGCATGTTTGATGTGGGAATTTGTGCCCCACTGCCAACCGGTGCTCCAACTAGCCCACTGCCACCAAAGTTTTCTTTTATATCTGCACCCATGCCGGCATCTAGCAATTTAATGGTAACACCAGTTAGCTTGTCATTGCCTTCGGTTTGCGGGTACAATGCATTAACTAGTCCGCCCTTTTGATCTGGTGTCATGTCCGGCCACTTGGCACGAATTTCTGTAGCCGATGTCATTCCCGGGCCAAACTGTACCACTGGCAAATAAGCCATGTAACCATGCTGACTCATGGGCTGTAGACCATTGCGTTTGTAAGGTTGTAAGTAGCTGGAAGAGCCGTCTTTTTTAACACCCCCAGCCTGCGGTTCTTGGTTGCGATCTTTTTCACTGCGAACAAAAATCAGCTGTGTTTCGTTGGGATCAAAGTGCTGTGTAATTTCTTCAGCACGAAATGGGTTTTTAACTTGTATAAATCTATGTGCAGGAACACCGGACAATCTAGCTAGCTTTTCTTTTATTTCAAACGGAAATTTACGTGTGCTGGTGTCAGCTGTGGCTGCTACGTAGACCTCAGCTGACGGAAATGCGGCACGTGCGGCGTTATAAAGAGCCATGTGTCCTGTGTGAAAAGGATGGAAGCCGCCCGGCATGATCACTAATTTTTTCATACCAGTATTTACCGTTAATAACTTAACATTACTTTCTGTATGCTTCCAGCTTCAAAGCCTTCAACGTTGGCACGTATCCAGGTAAAATTTCCGGTGATGTTAGTGGAAAAGTTGTTTGTGGTAGTGGTTGACAGACTGTCAAATTCGTACACCTTGAACCACTGACTATCGCTAGTGGGTGTAGCATCCAGTGATGCTTCAATTTTGATCAAGCCCTGAAACGAATTAAGAAATATAGCCACTGTTTGCAATGCACCAAATCCACCATAATAATCAGCGGCTTGTTGTGGATCACCCGACCAATCAAGACTGCTGCCATCATAGTTACCCGATGGGGTTCCAAATGAGGTGGTAGGTAGCAGTTGCCGAGTGGTGGTTTTCATTATGCTCGTTCCGCTTCCACAACAACTCCTGTACCAGCCAGCTCTTCAGCCACGCTCTGCAAGGCAGCAACAATGTCAGCAGTGGCAATATCACTGCCAGCATCGCTATCTTTGATCAATTTTGAGAGTTTGATCACAACTACTTCTTCGTGTATTTTTGCCATAGTGTATTATTTAGTTAATACCGGTACGGTTTGTCGAATTAAGCCCGGGGCAATTAAATTGAACATTGTTACCGTGGCATCACTATTGTGATCAAAGAAATAGTATCGTTGAAACAAACAGGAACCACGATAATTAGCCGGCCCGTGGGCAAGAAATGCACTCAGGGCAGAACTAATTCGCACATCTGGTTGACAAGTTAGATAATCTTGTATATGTTTTGCAGTATCTACTGAGGTAAGGCGCTCTCGAAAATAACTGCGCAAAGTATAGTCACTGTGCCGTAACACCACGGTGTTTTTGGCACGAGTAATCACAGCTTCTTTAACATATTTAACTGGTACTGAGAATTCGTCAGCAATTGATTCAATTACTGAAAAATCGTTACAGTATAGATATCCCCAGTATTGACTCACTGTTAATTTTGAGTCTGCCATGTGCGGCAGCAAGAATTTGGCCAAGGCAATTATTTTATCAATATCAAAACTAACTGCACGAGTCCGATATTTTTCCGAATAAAACAACCACTGGGCATGGCGTTGTTTTATGCGTGTTTCTAGAGCCTCTGGAGATTCCAACTTTAGTCCACGTAGAAAATAAATTCCCGGTAGTCGGAAATTCAAAACCCAGCGATAACGGTCAAAAAACAATCGATCGCTATTGCTAGGTTGTACTTGATCAATCAATGCGGATAATTCCATTGTCGTCAATAATAGGAGTTGAATCTAACAAAGCAGTTGTTACGGACTGTTCAAACGTGAGTGCGTCATTCACAAAGTCCACAACAACAGCACACTCTTTCCAGCGTTCAAACAAAATGCGCCGACTCAAGGGCACACGCACCAGCTCGTCAATCTTGCGATTTAATGGGCGGGCTCCCATCTTGGGATCATATCCCACTGCTGCCAAATGATCAATCACAGCTTCGGTAAATGTCACACGAATCTTGTGATCGTTGAGACTGTTACGCACATGATCCAAGAACTTCACCACAATCTTCTTGATAGCCAATTTGTCTAGTTTGCTAAACTTGCAAACTGCGTCAATACGATTGCGCATCTCAGGTTTGAAAAAGTCCTTTAGTGCACGGTCTTCACTGCCGGTTTTGTCAAGCCCCTGTGCAAATCCAATGTTGTTGTTTTCATTATCACGTGCACCCAGGTTTGATGTCATGATGATAATGGTGTTTTTGCAGTCTACTGTTTTGCCATTGGCTCCTGTAATGCGTCCTTCGTCAAGCATTTGCAACATGATGTTGGTGACGTCAGGATGTGCTTTTTCCACTTCGTCAAACAAAATAATAGAAAATGGGTGCTTGCTGAGATCACTAATGAGTTTACCACCACTCAAGTTGCCAGATTCAAATCCCACATATCCCGGGGGTGCACCAATCAAGGTACTCACTGAATGTCGCTCTTGGTACTCACTCATGTCATAACGCAACAGCTTCATGTCTAGATTTGTGCTCAACAGCTTGGCCAATTCAGTTTTACCTGTACCAGTTGGGCCCAGGAATAAGAAACTGGCCATGGGCTTGCTGGCTGTGTTCATGCCGGCAAAGCTAACATACACTCGTTCCAGTACTGAATCTATCACTGCGTCCTGACCGTGTAACTGTTGTTTGATATTGCTTTCTAACTCAAGTATTCGTGTGCTGTGTTTGTTTTCCAGCTTGTCTACTGGGACACCGGCCACACGACTCAATTGTGCCATGATCATGTCACGTGTGATAATCACAACACCCACATCACGAACACGTTCGCGAGCACACGCGGCGTCAATTAAATCAATTGACTTGTCGGGATTCTTTTTGTCATGAATATAACGAGCACTTAGTTCTACTGCCGCAGTCATTGCTTCTGTTTCAATCATGACATTGTGAAATTTTTCTAGTCTTGGGCTAAGTCCAATGAGAATTTTCTCTGTGGTTTCTGGTGTGGGTTCGTCCACTGACAGTTTATAAAAACGTCGCATGAGTGCACGATCTTTTTCAAAGCTTTCATAAAATTCTTCCCATGTGGTTGACGCAACCACCTTGAGACTGCCTTTGGTAATTGCTGGTTTGATCATGTTGGCAAAGTCCAGGCTAGACCCGCCTGATGCACCGGCACCACGCATGGTGTGCGCTTCATCAATAAACAATACACAATTCTTTTTGGTTTCAAGTGCTTTGATAATATCCTTGAGTTTTTCTTCAAACTCTCCACGATACTTAGATCCTGCCAACAAGGATCCAATTTCCAAGCCCCATACTTCGTGCCCTTTGAGAAATTCTGGCACAGTACCTGAATTGATGCGTTGTGCAAGTCCCTCAATCAAGGCAGTTTTACCCACACCAGGATCACCTACCATGAGTACATTGGCCTTGAAGCGACGTGCTAGCACAGTGATCATTTCTTCAATGTCATGTTCACGCCCAATCACTGGCTCCAAGCGGTCTTGTTGTGCCAGTTCAGTTAAATTGGTGCAGTGCTCGGACAAGAATTCATTGGCTTGCTCATTGGTCATTTTTACTTCTACATGTGCATAGTTTTGTTCCCAAAACTTGACAAATTCTACTTTGTTAACCCCGTACTTGAGCAAAAAGTAATGTGCATGACTATTGGTCTCGGCCATGGTGGCCAAGTAAAGATCTGCAGTGGTCATGGCCCTGCGACCTGTAAACAACACCTGTGTCAACGCACGGTTAAACACACGCTCTAGCCCATTGGTTTTCTTGGGCTGTAAATTGGGATTATCTCTTATTAGATGCACAAGACTGCCTAGATAGTTTTCAAGCTCTTGTTGTAAACTAGGCACATCAGTACCAAACTTGATCAGTACCTTGCGAAATGGCTCATGTGTTATCATGCTATACAACAAATGCTCAGTGAGAACATATTCGTGCTGTCGGTCTCGAGCAGTTTTTACTGCCTTATCAATAATGTGCTCAATTTCTGGATTGTTTTGCATGTGGCTCCTTGTACGTATTTTGTTTAGTATACTAGATTTTTTATCTGATTGCAACAGTATGTTGTTCAAATATTTATTGATCTCGTACTCGTCGAATATGATCTAGCAAGTCTTGATCTATAGATTCCGGTAATCGTGTTTGAATACGAATCATCATGTCCCCAGATTGCGTTACTGCATTCTTTCTTGGTAGGCCATAACCGCGCAAACGTAACATAGCATTGGGTTGAGTACCTGCTGGTATTGATACCTCCACCGTGCGCCCAGTTACTGTGACCACTGTTTGTGTTTTCCCCAAAATTAAATCCCATATTGGAACCACAATCTCTGTAGAAACGTCAGCACCGTTGCGTTGCCACTGGGTTGATGGTTGTACTCTAAACACAGCAATAATGTCAGTGCCGCCCGGGCCAACACCATTATATCTCACTGCATCACCATCTTCAATTCCTGGTGGCACAACAATTTCCACGGTGCTCTGTCCCCGCCCAGTGGAAATGCCAATTGTTCTGGGCCCGCCACGAGCAACATCGTCTATTGAGATCCATAAATTAACACGTATGGAACTCTGTTGTTGTTGTGGATTAAACCCTTGAGGACCAAACCGTGCTCCAAACATTTCAAATATGTTGTTGAAATCAAAGTTTGGGCCGCCACCTCCAAAATTGGGATGGTGCATTTGTGGTCGGGGATTGTCGTACTCGGCACGTTTTTGCTCATCACCTAGCACAGCGTATGCGGCTTGGATCTCTTGAAACTTTTGAGTATCCCCGCCCTTGTCCGGATGATGTTGACTGGCTAACTTTCGAAAAGCCTGTTTGATATCTGCGGCACTAGCAGTTCGGGCAACGCCCAATGAGGCGTAGTAATCGGTCATGACCACTTTAACATAAACATTGTGATATCTTCTAAATCTCTAAACCAAAATTTGGCATTGTTAACATACCATCTAGCATTGGGTGTCCATGAACCATCATCGGGTCCCGGTCCATAAGTGACAACTGCCCATGTGACCATTTTGTTCCAGTCTGCATTATCCCCTTGATACATCTGCCACAGAGGTTTTACTGTGTGGTATACACAACCATAAACGGTGCCTGTGCTTTGCTCAAGTGTCATGAAAAAGTCCTGTACACATAATTATACAGGACTTTGGAGGGCAAGTCAAATTACTTCTTTACAGGAACGTCGTGGCCTTCTAGTTTTTTGTGCTGTCGAACTTCTTTGCAGTTCTGTTTGACTTTCTTGGTTTTGGGATCTACAACATCTCGGCCTTCTTTGTCTTTAACATCAACACAAACTTTTGCAGTTTCTTTTTTGGACTCTTGAGCCAACACTGGTTGTGCCAATGTCAAACATAATCCTGCTACAAATATAACGTTTTTCATTTATTTCCTTTAGCTTCAGCTCGGTCTTGTGCCTTGATTGGCAAACTTACCGGATACTGATAACAAGCTTCTGGATTACCTTGACCAGCTTCTGTTAAGAACGATGTTGCTGGTGGTACTTGTCCAGCTGGGCATGAACATACTGCTATGCCGTCGGCACCTTTCTTGCAGTTCCAACTGAAACAATTGCTTGATTGTGCGCCAAGATTTAAACTAGCATCACATTTTTGTATAGTAGCTTTTTGTTTCCAAGGTAGAGGACTAAAGTTACTGGCCTCTTGTGGATAAAAGATTTTAGGTGCAAACAAACTCCACACATGATTGCTGTCTGTTGCGGCA
>Ga0164294_10001251_pt1 | contig 23724 bp, 33 predicted proteins | sample GEODES005metaG_FD_111479 | JGI IMG/M metagenome (GOLD analysis project Ga0164294, IMG submission 111479) | Oligotrophic lake water microbial communities from Sparkling Lake, Wisconsin, USA - GEODES005 metaG | ecosystem: Environmental > Aquatic > Freshwater > Lake | place: USA: Sparkling Lake...
ACAGCCATGTTCGTCTCCCGAGACGATGGTGGTTAGAGCCGTCGTGGTGTTGGTAGCACCTCGGCGGCTCGCCGATGTAATGACATGCAATATTGCTTCATGTCAACACATGCATTAGTGTAGCGACATGGCGTTACAGAATGATAAGGTTTTTCAGATGCGCGCTTCCGAAGATTGGCTTCGGAAGATCGACGACTGGCGCCGCAAACAATCCGATCTCCCGAGCCGCGCCGAGGCCATTCGTAAGCTAGTTGAAGCGGGCCTTAAAACTTCGTTCTGACGCTTGGAAAACCACCGAACGTCGCAACTTCGCATTTGGCTTTCACAGTGATCTGAAGTCCATGCCGGTCATCGCGGAAGGAAGAGTAGCTGCCATCTTCTCGGGAGAATCCTTCACTCTTCGCGCTTTGCCCCGGAGAAGGCTCAAAGACACTTTTAGTTAGCGCTATGTATGTAGGGCTAACGTCGTCAATATCATACAGTACTTCGCAAGCGCCAACACAATACTTCTTAGATGATAAGTCGAGGCGAAACTCTTCTTTGTAGGCTTCGTGCGTATCGGAAAGCGTTGGGATTGAAAGCACGTGTCGATCACCTGAGCATCGCAAATTGAACCGATCGACCGCCAACGCGGGCGTGCCGATAAAAAACATAAGGATCAATAAGCGGTGCATACTGCGGGATTAACACCCTCCACTTACGTTGACAATTCAAGTGCCAGCGTGACCCGGTCGCTTGTTGAACTGCTTCCACACCTCCCACGCCGCATAAAAGTCATGTGGGGTCGATCGCCAGAACTGCTCTGCCGACCAGCCCAGCGCGACGGTGGCTATGCCTGCGAGCCTTCGTCTGCCCCGGACGGTGGGCTCTTCCTCTTCATCGTCTTCGTCCAGGGCTTCGGTTTTCCCTCGGTGTCGTAGCCCCCGCTTACGGCCTTGAAGAGGACGATGCCGATCTGCGTGCGCAGGATCATGGTGCCGCCGTTCTCTGCCTGGATGATGGACGCAATATTGGCATCCTTGAACAGCGCGGCCTCGGTGCCCTCGGCGCGCCCGTAAGCACGCAGGAAGGCGCCGATGACGGCCGCGAGTTCGCGCAAAAGGATGCGTCCGCCATTGGCGGCGTTCATCAGGGCCTCGGCCGACTTGCCGGTGAGCGCCTCGACCTCTTCGATCGCCTCCCATGTGGGCCGGAGGGTGTAATCGACACCCTCCAGCGTCACGGTTTCCTCGCCGCGCTCGCGGTTAGCCATGGTGGGCTTCCTCTTCCGATCCGAGCAGCTCCACCGCCATCGCAGCGATCGGCTCAAGAGCTTCACCCTGCGGCAGCAGTTCGCCTATTCCGGCGACCGAGTAATCACCAGGCTCTTCGAGCAAGAGAAAGAGCGCCCGCGACACCAGCGCAGGCGTCGGATCGGGGCGACCGATGAACGCCGCCAGCTCGGCCGGCGAGCAGCCGGTGGCAGCGAACACGCGCGCCGCCAGATCGGCGGGGCGCGTGAGGGCGAGCTGCTGCCCGCCCACATCGACGCTACTCATCAGACCGCCAGCGTGTCGGTCGTCGGTGCAGTCGCCGGCACGAATTCGAGGCTGACGCCGACCGGCGCATTCTGCCCGAAATCGCCCGAGGTGATCCCCGCATACATCGAGCAGGCGAAGATTACGTCGCCGCTGGCTCCGGTGGTGCCGCCCTTACGGACCTGGATGTTGAAGGGATCACCTGCCTGGACGAGCGTTTCAAGGCGCGTGTAGCCGGTCGCATCAGGGAGATCGGGAATGAGATCGACGGTCCAGCCGAGATCGGAGAGGTTCATCTGATAGGTCTTGTAACCCCCCGAATCCTTCGTCGAAGTCTCGACCTTATCGCGGCTGCCGCTGCGCTTCAGGTTCTTCTGGCCCTTCACCAGATTGTAAGTTCCTGGCGTCGCGCTCTCGATCCAGAGCATATATTTGTTTGCGTTACCCTTCGCCATCTTAGCTTCTCCATATGAAAAAGCCGCGCTGGCGAGGCGCGGCGGAGGTTGAACTTAAGGTGTGGTCAATCGTCAGCCGGACGCCTGGACGAAGGTCAGAAACGTCTGCGTACCGAGATAGACCGACGCATCGACCTGCTCGCACGTCGAAGATTGCTCGACAGGGTCATCGATCAGCACGCCATCGGCCGTGACGGACTGGCGATCGAGACTTGCCTTGATCCTCGCTTGGAGCAGGCGGACGGCTTTGCGCGATGACCCCTGACCCATGACGTGGATCGTCGGCTGATGCTGCTCGTAGGGGCTATCCTTCGAGCCGAGATCGGTAACGGTGTGCGGGCCGAAATAGACGATGTTTTCGGGCAGGACTTCGTCCAGAGGCAGGGCATCGACGACCTTTACGGGGGCGACGGCCGCCTCGATCAGGGCAAAAAGCGCCGTTTGCAGCGTCCATGCGAAGTCGATCGTGTCAGTCATCGCCTACGCCCCCCGCAGCCTTATGCAGCACCCGATCCATCAGCCCGCGATATTCCGGCAGGTACTGGCGCCGAAAATCATCGTAGCCGGCGCGCACGATATGATGCGCCGTGATCTGGCCTTCGATCATCGTGAACGGACGATCGCCGCGCCGATGGGGCACCCTCACTGCTTTGCTCGGCCTGCCGACATCCAGGATGTGGGCACCGAAGAATTGACGGCCCAGCGCCTTGGTCAGCAAGCCGACCTTCAGCGACATGGTCTTCGGCAAGAGGCGGTACGCAATCGCATTCGCGGTTTTGCCGGTTCGCTTGCCGACGCGGCTCCGCATGTTCGAAGCGAGGACCGGACCGGCGCGGCCCAGCAACCCATTGCATTCCGCCACGGAGCCATCGGGCAACGCGCGCAACAGACGACGAAAGCTGGCGGCGCCCTTGATGCTCGAACGATGACGATGCCCGCTCATCCGTCCGCCGCTCCGCTTTCCGCCATAATGACGAGCTGCTCACGATCGCGGTTCGGATCTTCGCAGGATCGGATGTTGAGCGGCGCGCCCTTCAGCAGGATGCGGCAATCTGCGGTCACGGTGTCCCGAAACCGGATGCGGACACGATAGAATTGCGTTCGCCGTTCGACGCCGAGCCGGAAACTTTCACCCCCGGTAGTCGGGCTCACTTCGGCACGAAGCGGCTTGTCACCGCCCCACGTCGTGGTCTTGCCCCCTCCACCATCGGGCGTCTTGGTGGGCCATTGGATAATAATCCGGTCGCGCAGATTCCCGGAACGAAGTCGCTCGTAGGGCATCAGAGCGACACCATCCGCCAGGCCGCGAGAAGATCACGAACGCCCATAGGGACCTCGACCGCCGCAGCACGCTCGCCGACTTCGACCGAGGATCGGTTGCGATTGAGATGATCGACGATCATGAGGATCGCAGCATTGATCGCGGGCGGCACGGCGCCGTCGTCGAAACCGGCCTTGAAGGTGATAACGACCGAATCGAGCCCGCCGTCGGGATGGGTGCCGGGCCAGCATGTGCCGACTGCGGAGGAGAGGCGCGCGGGGCGTTGAACGGCCGCGAGCCGATACTTCTCCGCCGTGAGCGTCTGATTGGTGCCCGCGGCATCGATATACGCCACGGATACAATCGAACGGATAGGCCAAGCGTAAAGCCGCAGGGCAGGGGTAAAAGCCTCGAACGCCTGCTGATGAACCTGATCATCGCCGAGATCCGGATCGAGCACGAGGCCGGTGTAGCTTTCGACGAACGCCTTCGCGCTTTCGATATAGCCTTCGATCAGATCGTCGAGATCGCTCTCGTCCTCCTCAAGCCCCAAGTGCTGCTTGGCAAGCTCGAGGGAGACGAGAGCGACCATCGATCAGGCCTGCGGCGCTTCGGCCCGCTTCGCCACGATGGCTTCGCGGATCGCGGCGGCATCGACGCCCTCGGCATATTCGACATTCTCATCTGCGGCGATCTTGACGAGGTCGTCGCGGGTGAGCGTGTCGGTCAGCTCAGGGGGAAGCACGGGAGGCGGTGGCGGCGCAACAGGGGCCGGCGCGGGCGCTTCGACGTCGGTGACCGGACGGCCCTCGATGTCGGTCAGCCGACCCTTCTTGTCGAGGAAAGCGGCGACGCCCCGAACGACGAAATGTCGTTCGGAGCTTTCGCTGCGATCCTTGACCACCTGCCCGGCGGTGAAGCTCTCAGGCGACGCCGACCGGGTGCGGTAGTCCATCAGGAACTTGATCATGATAAACCTCCTCAGCTGATGACGCTGTCGACGGTCGCGGCCTCATGCTTGTCGGCCGAGCCGTAACGCGGATCGAAGCCGAGCATGATCGCAGAGACCAGCGAGGCGGCCGTCGCGACAGTCAACGACAAGCGCACGAAGCGAAAGCCATTCTCGCGATCGAGATCATCCTGCCGGACGTTGATCGCGGCCTGCTTGCCGCTGTCGCTGCTCGCCTGGGTAAGCTGCGTGATGGCCAGACCGGCGACGTCCTTTGCACCGGTACCGCTGCCGTCGGACGCCTGCTGGATCTTGGCATCGACCGTTGCGCTCGATCCAAGCACGCCGACCGAAACCAGCGCCATAACGGTAAGGAAGTCGCGCATGTCGACCCAGCCGGTCGTGACGGTGCCGGCCGACGCGCTGACGGGGGCGATGAGGCCCACGACAGCGACGCGCTGGGAGGGATTGAGATTGGACATCGTGTGTCTCCTTCCGGTGTCGATCAGGCGCGCTCAGCGAGCGCGACGAAGTGGCTCTTGGTAGTGCTGCCGTGGGCAGGCTGCACCGGGGCGGACAACACCGGCTGGCCGCCCGCGCGAAAGATCCAGCGGAAGGCACGGATGTTGTAATCGAAGTAGAGGTGGATCGATTCCGCGAAGCTGACACCGTTCTGCTTGCGGAACGCCTCGTACCCGTTCGGATTGACAAACATCAGATCGCCGACGTCGCCGACCGACTGCGCATGCTCGGTGAACATGATCGGGCGGCCGAGCAGGGTGCCACCTGGGCTTGCCTGATAGTTCGGGAACCAGAGCGGCTGGCCGAGCTGCGACTGCAGCTCCATGATCGCGGGCATCGTGTCCGAATTGGCGAGCCACACCGCCTGCTGCGGATTGATCATGCGGGCGAACATCTTGGCAATGTTCTGACGGACGATCGAATCGGCGGCCTGCGAGCCTTCCTCCGCGACGGTGATGAGCGCGGACGAATTGAAGAAGCCGAGGGGCTTCGAGATGCCGTCGCCGTAGATATAGGCATCGCTGAGCTTCCAGCGGATCGCGCCGGCCGCCTTGTTGGTGAGCAGATCCGCGACCCGGGGCGCGTCCTCGAGCAGCTCCTCGGTCGCCAGCACGAGCGCATAAAGCTCGTTGAGCGGGGTCTCGCGCGGGGTGAGGGACATGCGCGAGGGCTGCATCTGCTCGGCTTCGACGCGCCAATGCGCCTGGACACCGGAGGTGCCCCACGGCGTACTCTCGTCACCGAGACCGATGACGCGGTTCGACGCCGTCGGCGACGGATCGATCAGGTTCATGAACGGATCGTCCTCGCCATAGACGAGGTCGACGATCTGCTGCCGGAATTCGGCGGGCACGAGATAGGAGCCCGCGGCGTCGCCGGTCTCCATATGGACGTTGGTCGGTGCGGCGAGGCGATCGTCGATGCGGAAAGCCTGACCCGCCTGTGGGTTGGCAAGCCGAACGGCGCTCGCGAAGTCAGCGACACTGGCGAAGCCGCCATTGTCGAGAGCGGGTCTAGCCGTAGCCGGGACCGTTGCGGGCGGGCCGGTGGCCGGCGGCGTCAGGGCGGTGGTCCCACCCAGGGCGGCCATCTGGTCGCTGAGCTGCTGGGCCTTTGCGATCTGCTTGGTCAGCCGATCGAGTTCGGCGGCGTCCTTGACGTCCTCCGCCTCTTCGTCCGCCGTCAGTTCACGGTTCTCTGCAATCGCCTTGGCGAGGCGATCCTGCTGGCGCTTGCCCACCGCACGCGCCTCGTTTCGTAGTGCTACGAGGTTCATTTCTTCCTCCAGAAACGGGCGCGCGCGCCCACGAAAAAGGCCGCCTCGTCGGCGGCCTTGCTTACCCCTGCCAATATCGGCGTCGGGGAACTCTTAGATGACGGCTGCGGCCTCCAGCGCCGCGGCGTGACGTCGCATCAGCGCCAGGCGCGATCGGCTGGATCCGTATTTCGCGACGACGTCGCGGAGCGTCATGACGCCGTCGATCGCGCCATTCTGCGTCGCTCGCTGCGCCGAGAAGGTCTTGCCCTGACCGTGAACGGCGGGAACGTCCGCCGCGGCCATGCCACGGCCGCGGGCGATGGCGGCAACGAAGTTCTGATTACTGTCGTCGACCGACTCCTGCAGCTCGGCGCGATCCTCATCGCTCAGCGGCGCATAAGGATGGCCCGCGATCTTATCGGGCGAGGATGCGATCAGCGTCGTCTTCATACCGATCTTGTCTTCGAAGCCCGAAACGTCGGTGTGGCCGCTGCGAACGCCGACCGAGCCGACCTCGGCCGAGGGCTCGGCATAGAAGGCGCTGGCCTGTGTGCCGGCCCAATAGGCGGCTGAGAAGGCAAAGGGTTTGGCGACCGCGACGACCGGCTTGAGCTGGCGCACGTCGAATATGGCATCGCCCATCTCCTGCATCCCGAAAACGAGACCGCCTGGGCTCGCGATCGGCATGACGATCGCGCCGACCTTGGGGTCGGCGCCAAACTCACGAAGGCGGTCGGCGAAGACATCGGAATAGGTGCCGGTGCCGCTGATGATGCCCTTGGGCGCGATCATCCCTTGGATCGGCATGATGACGGTCGCGCCATCACGGATCGGGTCGGCCTGCTTGGCCTCCTGCCGCAGGCCGCCCGCGAGCATCCGCAACGCCTCGGGCAGCATCGCTTCGAGCGTGCCGCGCTTGAGCATCGCGTCGAGAAAAGCAGGATGCATCGCCCAAAGGGCGGAGGAGGCGAGTAGATCACCCATTGGTCGTGCCCGTTCTGTCCTGTGGTGAGGTTTCCCCGCCGGTGAGCGTATCCCCGGCGTGGTTCGAATTGAGCGGTGTGCGTGGGTCTTTCGACCAATCGGTATTGAGCGGCTGCATATTGAACCAGCCGGTGCGGATGTCGTCGATCGACAAGATGCTGGACGTCCGTGCGAGCACGGCGTTGCGCCATTGCGTCGCGCTGTCGCCGCGCAAGATCGAATCCAGATTGAAGCGCACCTTCAGCGAACGGCGCTGGCTGGGCGTCATCAAGCGCTTTGGGATCGCCTGCTCGATCCGTCGACACCACGGGCGCAGCGCATGGCGAACGAACGCACGCGTTTCCTGCTCGTCGTTCTTCACGTCCGCGCCATCCTCGCCGTACATCGAGCGCGGGACACGCCAGTAGCGACCCATCTCGACAGTGCGCTGCTTGATCAGCTCCGCGAGCTGCGCGTCGACATTGGTCGAGGAGACCTGTGTGTACTTAAGCCCTTTTTCGAGGACGGGCGTCTGACCGCTACGCCATTCACGAACACCCTTTTTGAGGCGCTCGACCGTCTCTTCGGTCTTGAACTCTTGCTCAGTCGATAGAATGCCGGATAGCCGCGCATTGTTCTGAAAGAAGCTGCGTCCCTGCATTTCGAGCGCGAGAGCGAAATCCATCGACCCTTTCGCCATCCGCCAGGGGCAGAGCGGGCGCAACGTCGCATCAGAAAGCCCTGTGAACCAAAAAAGCTCGCCCGGCCCAAGCTGGCGCGCAGGTGCGTTCCACGGTTGGTAGTTCACCGCCATGCCCCGCTCGCCCCACAGCGAAACAGTCCGCAGCGGATCAAGCAGCCACATCTGCATTTCGCCATCGGACCCGATAACCGGCTCGGCGAAGGCCTCGTTTCGAAGCGCCGCGGCGAAGGCCATGCTCGACCAAAATTCGGCGCTCGTCTGAAGAGGGTTAGGACCATAAGCAATCATGTCGGCGAAACTGTCTTCGACCGGGTTGCCCGCCATATCGGTGACATCGATGTCGACACTGCCGACCGCCTCCGCGATGATGCTCACGACGAAGTTGACCGCCGAGATCTTGGCGGCCTCCTGCGGCGTCGATACGCTTGTCGGGATCAGCGAGAAAGTTAGATCGGGATCACCCCAGAAGCGACCGTCGACGATGCTGCCATCGGTGACGTTGGTCGGTGCCGACCGCGACGCGATCTGGATGCCGCGGGCGCTATTGAAGCGGTAATGGGCATCCTCCCGATATTTGTCGGGCGAGGTGTAACCGCTCATCTCGCCTCCATCAGACCATGAGAATGCCGCGTTCCTCGTAGATCGAGGAGCCGGCGGCTTCCGGGTTTCGTTCCATCAGTTTGGTGGCGTTGAAACCCGCGACGAGCGGGTCGATCTTGGCCTTGCCCGCAGATTGCTTGGTGATCGCCACCGCATTTCCCTTTTGCTCGGCCTTCGCGTTCGAGACGCAGAAGGCCATCAGGCGCGTGCCGCCGTGTGCGGCAGTGCCGGCCTCCAGCTTTCGCTGGAAGGTGACGATCGCCGAATTCATGCTCATCGCGCCCTGGCTGATGCCGAGGATGTCGCCCTTGGCGCCGTCCGAGACTTCGAAGCCCGCCGCGATCAGCGCATCGAGCAGCGCACCGAGCGCGGCCGGATCGACGCCGATGCCCAACGTCTCGGGCAGCAGCCCGGCATCACGGACGCGAACGCAGATCGCGACCATGCCGGCGATGTCGGCATCGACCTCGCCCTCCGGACGGGCGAGAAACTCCTCTTCGCCGCCATCGTCGAGCAGGCGCTTGCTCACATTGGCCGAGACATCGGGATCGCCCCAGAAGGTCAAATCCTTGTCGGCCGCGAAATCCTGCAGCGCAGGAGCTATCTCCTTGCGAAGCTCCAGCACCTTGCGGTGCGCCCAGGCGTGAAACCAGTAGAGCCAGACCTTGGTGCGACGATCGCGGCCAAGCACACACAGGCCGCTCAGATCGTCCAGGCCGCCTCCGTCGATACCGATGACGACGACTTCGGCGCGGCGCAGCAGCTCGTCGAGATCGCGCAGCGGCTCGAACGCCGCCGCCTCCCAGAAATCGGCGCCCGCCCAGCGGTCCCGCCTGAGGCGAAGACCGATCTCGACGTTCAGATGCTTGGCGAGGAAGACTTGCTTGCCTTCGCCCTCGCCACGAAGCTCCTTCTTCCACTCGCTTTCGAGCCATTCGCGATCGACCGAGCGGCCCATGTTCGGATTGGTGACGTACCAATTGTCCGGATCGAGATAGGCCTGGCTTTCCAGCATCGCCTCGGGCCATTCGAAAAGCATGCCGATGCTGGACGGGTCGTCGATCTTGCCGTCGCGAACGTCGCGGAAATAATCGAGCTTCGATTTGAAGATCCCCGCAGGCGGCTCGTCGCTATGCGTGGTCAGATAGATGATGAAGCCCTCGGGTCGCGAGATCGCGCCGCCAGTGGCTTCCCGAAACATCGAACCCGCGTTGGGCCGCTTCCCGAAAATCCATAGCTCGTCGATCAGGACGAAGCCGGCCTTCGTGCCCGACACGGTATCGGTGTCAGCGGCGACGACTTTCAGCTCCGCCTCGGTCACGCGATGCTTGATCGTGCGGACATGGTCCATGACGTGCAGCAGCTCGACCAGCTCGGGATCGGCCCTGACCATGGCAGAGGCGGGGTTGTAGCTGTTGTTCGCGACCTCCTTCGTGGGCGCGAGGATCAACAGTTCGTTCTGGTGTCGCCAGTTGCGGATCAGCGCGGTGACCATGATGCCCGCGGCGAGCGTCGATTTGATGTTCTTCTTGCTGATCAGCAGCAGAAATTCGCGGATCAGACGGCGCGCGCGCCGGGCATCGTAGGCACCGAAGATCGCGAGCACAAAATCGAAGACGTAGGGCTCGCATGCCTCGCCGAACGTCGGCTGGCCGGGCACGTCGACGATGCGCAGCGACTTGAAGACGGCGAGTGCGGCCTCGGCCTCGTCCGGAAACAGTGGATCGAACGGGATCAGCGAGCGGCGCTCGACGATCCGCTCTTCCCAATCCGGGCAGGCGGTCGACCAGGTCGGCACGGATCAGGTCAGTTGAACAGCGGCGCCGGCGGCGGGGCGAACTTGCCCTTTACCTCGGCGGCGGCGATCTTGCGCTCCTCTTTCTTGCCGATCCGCTGCGCCTTCGGCTTGGCCTCCGCGCGGCTGGCGATGCGATCGGATAGCTGGCGAAGCGCACCCTTCTCGACGCGCTTGTGCAATTCCTTGTCGGCGGCGACGCTGCCGGCCTCGGCCGCCTTGTTGAGACGGTTCAGCTGCGTCGCCTCCAGCCGAAGCCGGGCGGTGCGCCACTTCTCGACCTCGGCAAAATAATGCTTTCGCAGGGTGGGCACTGAGATGCCGATCGACTTGGCGGCGGCCTTCACGTCATGGCCGGCTGCGAACATCAGATTGATTTTATTGGAGTTTTCTTGGCTCCAGCAATGTTCGGGGCGACCGGGGCCGTCACGGGTCTCGCGCAGGGGCTCGCCGAACAGGTCGATCCGTCCGGAAATTCCGTCTGCCACGAAAAAAATCTCCAAATGCCATAGGCGCGGGTGTTGGAGCCCGGCGCCCGCGAACTTTTCACCCCCCCCGCCTATCGGGCGCCGCGCTCCTGCCGCTGCTTCCAGCCGTCGTGACAAGCCTTGCAGAGCAACCAGAGGTTGGTTGGGTCGAAGAACAGCGCCTCGTTGCCACGATGCGGCTCGCGGTGATCGACGACCGCCTCACCCTTGCGCCCGCAGACCCGTCCGCATCCCTCACGCTGGCAGGTGTAGTGATCGCGCCGGCGCACCATCGATCGAAGCTCGCGCCACCGCGCCGAATTGTACCACTCTCGCCAAGGAAGCGACGATCGCAGTTGATCGCGCTGCCGTTCGCCCTCGGGCATGTAAGCCACCGATGGGCGCAGGGTGCCGATCGATGGCTTCAGCGTCGTCAGTCGAGCCATGGGCCACCGAAAGCGCGACGCTCCATCGACGGGATCAGCGGGGGAGCCGGCACCGATGGAGCGTCGCTAGTCTAGGAGAGTTCCGGTGCGTCGCCATAGCTTCGCCCCAGCCTGACAAGAAATACGCCCTACAGACCCCTAAAACGAACACCCTAAATTTGATCGCATGCGAATTTTAGGGCTAGACATACCTTTAGGGTCTAAGATCAATTGCTTACGGGCGACGCTCGCACAATGAGCGCGCGCACGATGCGGTCGATCGCCCGCCCATAGGTTACGCGCAGAACGTCCTTCGATTGCGCCGATCGCATCGTCCGCTGGATATCGCCCCACAGCACGCGCGAGCCCTGCTGGCCCTTCCACTGGCACACGGTATGGACGAGCTTTCGCATCTGACCTCTCGGCGGCAGCAGCTCCACCCAAGCGAGCGCTTCGTTCATTCGATCGACCTCGGCATTGTCGAGTGCGCCGCGCTGCTTCGCCATGTCGTCGATCACGTCGGCGAGCAGCTTGGCGTAGGAGGCCGGCTCGGCATCGGTCTGCCGGGTTACGTCGGCATGGCCCTGCCCGAGATGCCAGGGAGCATCGCCCGCGAAAGGCGAGTGTCCCGACCGAACATGCCGATCGAGGAAGCCCACCGCTTCGATCAGCCGCTCCTCGACGAGATCTGCCGTCCACCCGACCAAGCCAGAGCCCTGCTTGTCTTCTACTCCCACCACTACCCCCAACATATTGAATTCCATTCTCTCTCATGATGACGGCGGGTTAGGTGATGGCCGCCGCGCATGCCTGCGCTCGCCCATCTGAGCGCTTCCATTTGGGTTAAACCCGCCGTTCCGCCGTCAATCCGCCGTCATCCCTGCAATTCCAATCACTTAGCGCCGCCGCAAACCGCCGTCGCACCCGCCGTCATCGTGCCGAAAAGCCGCCGTCGCGCGCCCTTTCCGGCTCCGAGAGGAGACCTCGCCGTACCCGCCGTCATCCCCGAACCCGCCGTCAAAGCGGCTGCTACGGCGGGTTGACGGCGGGTTGAGAAACCGATCCGCCGTCGCGTCCGCATCAACATCTTGTGGTCAGTCTGGGAGTTCATCGCGCGCGCTCCCGCCTGAAAAAGTCGAGGGCTCCGCCCGACCAACCACCCCACCATCAGATTGGGCCGGGGCGGCGGCAGACGGCGGCGCGGCAGGCGCGGGGGCCGCGTCACGCCCGCGCTCCTCGATCGTCTTGAGCCGGATGCCCATGCGATGGCGCTTGCCCACGCGATCCTTCTTCTCGCCGTGCTGCTTGTCGCGCAGCCACCGGCCGAGCTTGGCGGGTGTCGGGATCGGGTCGATCTCGGCTCCCTCGCAATAGACCTTGAAGCTGGCGTGCAGCTCGCCGGAAGGCGTCATGGCGGTGGGGTCGCTGGTATCGCAGCAATCCATATACCATTCGCCCATCGGGCTCGCCGAGGCGCGATATTGCAGGCTGAATTCGGTCGCCGTCGTCGAGATCGGCAGGCGCCTGGTCTCCAGCCACTTCAGCGTGCCGGCGATCATCCAGTTCAGAATGCCGCTGCCCTCGTCGTCCACGAAATGAGCGACCAGCTCCTCGAACGGCTGCGAAGCCGCACCGCCCTTGTCGAACTGATAGCTCCACGGGATCGGCACGACGCGCCGCCAGAAGCCGTCGTCGTCGCTGGGCACGGCCGGAAGCTGGTTGACTTCGACGATGAGCTTCCACCGCGCCTTATATTCGATCTCGGTCTTGTTCATCGGCCGGCAGGTGATCGTGCTGCCCGTCACCTGCTTCAGCCGCCCACCATTCCACGTCGATCGCGCCGGGGGCTCGTCGCAGATGACGAGCCGGATATCGCCCTGCAGGCGCGCCAGGTCGCTCGAATGCTCGCTGCCCGATTTTTGCGTTCCCGATTGGAGGAAGGTTTCCACCTGGGCGTGACGATAATAGTCGCCGAAGAGCTTGCTGATCGTGTCGTCGGTCAGCGATTTGCCGTCGCCGCCGCGCCCCTGGAACGTCACCCATTTCTGTTCGCTGGTGAGGGCGGTCAGGCAATAGCCGTACCAGCATTGCAGCAGCTCGCGCTGGTCGGCGGCCGGCTGCACCAGCACCATGCGCGCTTCCCAATCCGGGCACTTCGCCTCGGGATCGTAGACCACGTTGGCGATCTGCATGATCCGATCGGTCGGGTCGTGCGGCGCAAAGCGCCGCTCCCACCCACCACCCTCGACGAAATGGAAGCGGAGCGTGCCGTTGAGGGCGTTGAAGGCCAGAGGATCGCGGTCGAAATCCTCCAGCCGGGCCGAGAGCGGCGTCTTGGCCTGGCTGAGCATACCCGCCGTCATGCTGGCATTGCCGCTCTTCACCGCATGTTTGCGGAGCGCGACGGCGCGATCCTTGACGACGCCGATCGGCAGCGCCTTCCCGAACTCCTCTTCCGGAATCCACTCGGTCTTGCCGTCGTCATAGCGATCGACAACCGATTCCAGCGCCAGCGCCTCGGCATCGATATGGTGGGCGACATCGTGCGCCAGCCGGATCGCCATCCGCTCGCCGTCGCGTGACGACCAGCGGCGGCCATCATAGCCCACCCAGCCCACCTCCTCGACCCACAGCAGCAGGCCCTTCGCCAGCTTGTCCAGCCGCTTGGCATTGCCCAGGTCGTTCGTGTCGAACCACGCCATCGCGCGCGGGTCCTCGACCGGCATCGGGATCATCGCGCCAGTCATGACCCGCTCTCCCGCGCGAGCCGGGCCATCTCGGCCAGCGCCATATGCCCCTTGCGGGCCTCCGTCGCCTTGGTCAGCTTCGCCGCCGCCACCTCGGGGGGGGCGATCGTCACCTCGAACACGCCCTGATCGTTGCGCTTGAAGTCCAGCGTCCCACCCGCCGCCGCGCCGGTACCGGAAGCCTGCTCATAGGTTTCCAGTAGCGCGTCGCCGGTCATCACCTCGTCGGGCGTCAGGCGCGCGCGCTCCGAAACCTTGTTCAACGTCTTCTGATCGAAGCCGTCGTCGCGCATTTCCTTGTTCAGCTCGCGCAGATCCGCGTTGATCGCCTCCCGATCATCTTCGAGGGCGTGGCGCCGTTTGATATAGGCTTTGAGGCGATCGGCAGCGGCCATGTCGCTGCCGGGATCTGCCCGCTTTTCCGGTTCGGGCATCAGGCGTCTTTCGCCTCCAATTCGGCAAGCAGCTTCGCGAGATCGGTCCGGTCGCCAATCAGGGAAAGCGTGAGCGGGCGAATGGCGGTGAGCCACAATCCGTCGATCGCTTCAGCCGTCGTGGCGCCATCGGACAGGGCGCGCAGCGTCCCGGCCGCGACTGCCATCGCCGAGGACGCACCTGCGATGGCGCACAGGGCGCAGCCATTGGTCGTCAATTGCAGCGCGAAGTTGCGATGAATCGCGTCCTCGACATCATCCGCGCATTTCATGGCGAGATCGTTCCCGATCACAGCGCGATCGCTGAGGCCAAAGCTCACTTTGCGGCCTCCAAGCTGGCACGTTCGACAACCTGATCGACAGCGACCTGCAATCGCTCCTCGGCCGCCTCGACTGCTGCCAGGGCGTCCTTTTCTTCCGTCTTGGCCGCATCAAAAGCGGTGATCGCGCGATCGTATCGTGCGCGGGCATCGACGAGGGCTTTCGCCGTCGACTCCACCGTGAATTCTTCGGTCGTCACCCCATCCTCCCCAGATCGTTGAAATCCATGCCCATCGGCGGGCGGGCCGCGGTGACGCGGCGAACCCCGGCAGCGCGCCAGCTCTTCACGAGCAGCTCGGCTGCGATCATCGCGCGTTCGCCCGTGGTGATCGCGCGCCGCACCACAGGGCCGCCGCGCCGTTCGATCACCGGCATGCCCAACGGCTGGCCGGTGACGCGATCGATCGTGCCGAGCAGCGGTTTCATGTCCGCATCGATCAGCCCCGTCACAGGCCCATCGTGGGCGAAGGTGAGGGCTCGCGCGCCGGTCGGCGTCGGGCGGATATCGTAGAGCGGCGTCACGCCACCCTTCAGCGTGGCCCACTTGCCCGTCAGATTGTCGAGGCTGAGCATCGCCAGCCCGCAGGCATCCTCGGGTGCCCGGCAGAAATCCATGCCGCTGAAGGTCGTCTCCGTGCCCTCGCCGTTGAACAGTGCCACGTCGGGCCGATAGCGGCCCAGCACGGCGCACCCGCCCATCGCCGAACCGCACATCTTGCGCGCCTCATAATCCTCACCGTCCCAGCGCTTGCGCTCCATCTTGCCGGTCAGGTCGGGCGACAGGAACGTCAGGTGGATGCCGATCGGGCGCCATGGCCGCTGGTCGGGATCGTCGGGGAGAGCCACCGGCCTGCGGATCAGCAGCGCGATCGTCGGCGCCTGCGGCACGCTGCCGGGCTTCTTATCGACGGCCCATGCAGAGATCGGCGCCAGGCGCGCGAAGCGGAAGTCGCGCAGCCGCTCTTCGGTCAGCCATTCGGCGGGCACCTTGCGCGCCATAAAATAGGTGCGGATCGCGTCGAAATCGCGCGTTCCGGCCTCCCACACCGTCCGCCCAAACGTGGCGGAATCGACCATCTCGCGCGATGGTGCGCGACGCCGATGCGGGGATCGCTCGCGATGCACGGGCGAGGCCTGCAGGCCATCGAGCCCGTTATCCTCCTCCAGCCGCTTCAGCGCGTCGATAAAGGGGACGTTGTAGAAATCCTGCACGAACTTGATCGCATCGCCATGCCAGGGGCATCCCCAGCAGCGCGCATACGGCGTGTCGCCATCGGGATAGACGGCGAAGCTGTCCGACTTTGACTGATGGAACGGGCATTGCCCCCGTGGCTTGCTGCCGTTGCCGAGCTTCACCCCGGCGCCCGCGATCAGCGCGACGATATCGACCCGCTCGCGCACCTTATCGACACGGGCGCGGAAGGCTTCGGAGCTGCACGAGGTGTTCATATCGACACCCGAAATGATACAGGTTCGTTATGGGAAACGTAGCAAAGGCCTTGGGATTGATCGCAGCCGGCATCGCAGGCGGTTTGCTGTTTACCGCTGTATTTCGCCTGCTGCCGAGAGCCGACGCCGCCGCCTGGTTGAGTCTCGCTGGCACCGCGATCGGTATTTTTGGGGCGATTCTCACCGCCGTCTACATCGAGGATCGTAAGGCAAGCGCCGCCAGGCGGGCTGACCTCACGCTTTTGGCTCATGCGCTGTTCGATATCTCGACGCGTTTCGGCGTGTTGTTCGGCGGAGAGGCAACGAAGCAGGTGCTTTTCATGTCGATCGAAGCGCACGATGCGCAACTGGACAACTGCATCACGTTTCTTGACGAGGCGCGCTCGGCGCTGACGACACCGGACTTCGCTACGTTGAATGCGGTTAGGTTGGCCCGCAATGCCCTGCATGACAGTCGGTCGACTGCCGCCCGCCTGACTTCCAATGTGGCGCTGGCGGATGAGACCACCGACCTCACCGATCTCGGCGACATGGTGAATCGGCTCGGCCAATCGGTGCAGATCGGTATCGGCAACGCGCTCTCCGAGATCCGCTTCGACGAGCTGGCAAGGATGGCGGTTCGCCGAAATTGAGAACGTAGCGAGTGAGATCATGCCGTCACCTCGTCGGCAGGATAATCGTCTGGACGCTCGCGGCTTCGCCGGCAGGGCGCGATCCAGCGCAGCTGCGTAGGGAATTCGCCGTCGATCCAGACAAGCCAGGCGTAGGCCGTCGCGGTCGATCCCTCGGGAGCGAGTCGGCCCTTGTGCATCACGACGCGCTCGGTGAACTGTAGGACGAAAGTCGGCGGGTTCTTAGAGAAGAGGCGTTCATACCGCCCTTGGCCTTCGAGGAAGGCGACGCGAACGATGATCGCAAAGCCGATCCGGCTAGTGGCGGCGGCGCGCGCGATGAACTCTTCCGCCAAGCGAAAGGGCGGGTTCGTAATGGTCCAGTCGACGGTGTCGAGCGGTGCCGGAAACAGGAAATCGCGGACGGGAAAGCCGGCGCCGTAATCGTGCACGTCGGACGCATCGACGCTCCCGAAATACTCCCGAAGGGGGCGGACCATATGGCCGCGATTCGCCGCGGGCTCGCGACACGTCATCGTGTCGAGCGCGAATTCGAAGCCGCTGTTCAGCAGCCAGACGCACAGCGCCCGCGTCGCCCAGGGCGGCGTCGGGAAATCGTCGAGGCTGTTATGGGGCTCGACACGCTGCTGCATCACGGCGCTGCTGCGGTTCTGGGTCACAGCGCCCCCGTGGCGATACCGCCCAAGGTAAATTCAGGATCTGCGCGACGGACATCGACCTTTGAGATGATCTTCGCGCCGGCCGCGACGCGCGCGAGCTGCTCTTCGAACGTGCGCGGGCGAGCGCGCTCTGCGGCCACCTTGGCGGCTTCGGCCCGAATTTCTTCGCGATGCTCGGCCAGCACCATCGTGCGCGCGTCCTCGGCCGAGTGATCGACGCAAAGTGCCCGATAGCGGTAGATCCAACGCACCCCTTCGGGGAGCCAGTTGGCGCGACGCGACTCGAGGACAGCGTTTCGATCGCGGCCCGGCAAGATCGGCTTGGGTAATTGCTCGCCGACCGCGGCCAGCTCGCGGGCCAAATCATCGCGAATGCGGTAGGCGGAGCAAAGCCCGACCGCGAGTTCGAGCGCGGCGCGGCGCACCGGAATCCGATCGAGCAACTTGGCCTTCAGCGCCGCGACCGTCTCGGGGGTGATGAACCGAGCGGACGCAATCTGCTTATGCCGCACACCCTTGATATCGCAGCCCGGCAGGCACTGACCCTTGCGGGCCAGCCGCTTGATCAGTCGGTTGCGGGCCCGGCCGACGTGCGTGTTGCTGACGCCGGTTCGCGTCGACACCGTCGCGGCGCCATACCCTTCCAGCAATAGCTGCTCGACCTCCTTGCGCAGATCCGCAGAGATCTTGCGGCCCGAATAGGCTTCGCCAGCACCAGCGGCTGGAAGCGGCATCTTCCCGTTTTGCTTCAGCTCGGCGCGATACCGACGCCGCTGCTCTGCGACGCACGCCGCGCTGACGCCGAGGCGAAGCTGGATATCGACGCCCTTGATGCCGCGGCGAAGGGCGAGCCGCAGACGATCGAGCCCCTCTGGCAGCAGATGGCCGTGCTCGTCGCGCTGGGCGGGCGTGAAGCCCTTGCGCGGACAGAGCGCGATTAGGATAGCGTTGCTGGCCGCGCTCTCACACACGCCGAATGTCGCGCCGATCCGTGCGAACGACCAACCTTCGACCTCGCGCAGTCGGATCGCCTCCTCAAGACGTGCGCCCTGCAGCTTGGGCTCGGGCGCGTTGCCGACGATCGGCGACTTGAGCTGCAGCTTAGACGCCATGACGTTGATCGCCTGCCACGACCGATCGGGCAGCGCGTCGGCAGCACCGTTCACCCCTTCGGCGGGGAACACGTCACAGAGGATGGCTATCTCCTGCGACGTCCAGGCCGGCGCCTTGCTACGCGGCATTGTTCGGAAATCCGTCGTGCTGGACGCCGTCAAGCAGCCGGCCCGCAGCTTTTTTCCTGAGGCGAGCGGCGTAGTGCACGCGCTCGCCGTGAAAGCCGGTGCCGCCTGCCAGATTGAGCCACTGTCCCGGCCGCCGCTGCTGGTCAGAGCACCGCCGCCAATCGGGGTCATCGCGCTCGCGATCGTATTCGAGAGAATGCGCGCCCCACTGCTTGAAGAAGAACGGAATGCCGGCCCCCGCACACTGATCACGAAGCGAACGAACCCAATCCGGGTGCATCGGACGCGCGCCCGCGCCGCTCTCGCCGCCGACGATCACCCAATCGATGGCCAGCTCGTCTCCGATCCCGGTGAAATCGCACTTGCGGCAGCATTCCTGCATCCCGGTCGAAGGATCGGTGATCGGAGCGTAACCGTCCTCGTCGAGCCAGTTCTCGCAATCCTGCCAGAGCAGGTGCGCCCCAAAATCGACAGGGCCGAGAAGCGGTTCAATCGACAGGAAGGTGCGACCCACGATGCCGGCCTGCTTCAGCACCTTAAGCTTCGGAATATCGCGGTCTGCCTCGTCCTGATTGGCGATTGTCGCGCCGAGCAACACGTTCGGCGGCATCACCTTCATCTCGCCATCGGCCCAGATCATGCGCTCGACGTTGCCGATGCGCTTGGTCAGCAGCAGCCAGTCCAGGTTCGGTGTCCGGTTGATCAGCTCGAAGAGATCGGACCGCCAATCCGGGTTCACCTCGTTATCGAACACGTCGGCAAGGCTGGCGCAGAATACGCGATAGCGCCGCCCTTCGGCCGCTGCTTTCCGATCCCACGCGATCGGGAGCTTCCAGTTCGCTTCGCTCGTGCGGATGCGCGGCTCACCCGCGCCCCACCGGACGCGCCCGTACCGCTGATCCATCATCGCCCAAGCGTAGCAATGCTCGCATGCCGGGCTGACCTTCGTGCAGCCGATCCACGGATTGAACGTGTGGTCTGCCCACTCGATCGCGGTGTTTTCAGCCATCGCGGCCGCCCCGATCGATGTTGCCGCGAATGACGCGGAAGGTGAGCGCGACGACGAAGGGGTTATCTTGCCAGCGCGCGCCGGGATTGGTGTGGAGTCCATCCCAAAGCCAGTTGAACGCGTGCGCGCCGCCGCCGATGATGCCGGTGACGATGGCGCGACGGTCCTCGGCCGATACCTCTCCGAACTTCGAACGCTGGCCGTCCTCGACCGCAGAGCAAACGCCCTCGGCCCAAGCGTCCTCCTCGCTGATCTCCTGCAGTCGCTCGACCTTTACGCCCTCGACGTGGAGCGTCAGGCGAGAAAACTCGCGTGGCATATGGATAGACGGCCAGAACTTTGTGCCCGCATCGGTTTCGTCGGTCGCACGATAGATCGGGCGGCCGTTGGTATGCGCCGACCGACGCGCATCTTCGATTGTCCAGACCCCGGTGCCCGAGTGCGACCATGCCTCCCGGACGTAGAGCCGATCGCCAACGGCATAGCGCGGCTCCGCGACCATCTCTCTCGTCGCGCGATACCCTCCCTCGAAGGGCTCGCCGCGATCGATGAAATCTTGGATCGATAGCCCCGGCCTGACCTTCGCCAACCGGCGCGTCTGGGTTTTCCGCCCCGCCAGCAGCGCGCGCACCATCGGCGCCGAGAAGATGATCGGACGCTCAGTCACCGCCCGACTCCCCGACATGCACGCCGGCCGCGATCCCGTCGCGCAGCGCGGCCATGCGATGGCCGGCCAGCCTGGCCGCCTCGTCGCCACGCTCTCCCACGCGGGCGTTCGCCGCCTGCACACGATCGAACCAGGCGAGCACATCCTCGCGCTCTGCCTTCCGTCCCAACTCGACGCTCTGCTCGGTATCGCGATCGGTCATTCAGCCCCCCCCAAGCTCGGCCTCGATCCGGGCGAGCGTCTCGGCCGCGTCGCGGCGCTCCAGTCGCTCCAGTTCGGGCAGGTAACAGCGCCACAGCGCGGCCTCGGCCGCCTTCAGTTCGGCCCGCAGGCGCATTATCCGCGCCGGCAGGCGGCGCTGGCGCAGATCCTCGCGGACGTGGCAGCGGTAGAGTTCCTCGCTTTCGGCATCGGTCAGCACGCGCGCCGACGAGAGCGTGTCCAGCTCCGAAAGGCGCGCATGCACGCTCATCCCCGCGGCTCCGCCGTCTCGACACCCGACGCGAGGATGGTGATGACGCGCAGGCCCTTGGCCGCGTCGACGATCCGGCTGAGGATGAAGCCGCCCGCGACGAGCTTCTGGATCTGGTAACTCGGGTTCTGGACGCTCGCGCGCTGGCCGAGCTCGCGGTTCTGCGGGCAGGGCTGGCCGTGACGGGCGCAATCGCGCAGCACGCGCAGCACGCGGGCCATGTCGCCATCGAGGCGCGCGCGCCGCGGCGCGGGGGAACGGCCGATCGAGCCCTTCTCGATCTTCAGCCGCCGAATGATGTACTGCTTGATCCCGCCGCCGATCGGCTTGTGGAACAGCGTCGCGAAGCGCTGCTCTTCCAGCGTGCGGGCGAGCTTGGCGCCGTCGGAGAAGCGGGAGAGGTGACGCTCGCAGGCGTAGACCATCTGGTCGCCCGCCTTGGCCGTCGCCAACCAGGCGCGGATCTCGCCGGCCGAGAGCGTCCACGTTTCGGGCACGGCCGCGCCGATCCCGGCCGAGGGGATCAGCGAGACTTGCTTGGCGATCCCCCCTGCCATGATCAGGGCCGCTCCCGGATCGCGGCGGCTTCCTGAATATACGCCTCCAGGCGCGGCATCAGTGCGGTCAGTCGGTCGGCAAGCGCCAGCGTCGCCTGCGGCGATCTGCGCCCGCGCGAGAGCGCTTCGGCCAGCTCGGACGAGAAGCGGCAGGTATCCGCCAGGGTGGCGGTATCGTTGTCGGGCTGGGCATCGAGATCGACGAGCGCCTTGCCCTTGGCCGCCAGCAGCGGGGCAAGGATCGTGTCATCCTCGTCGAGCATGTTGAGGACGATATCGAGCCGGGGGAGCGAGATCCGCGCGAGCGCGTCCTGCAGGTATCGGCGGGTGCAGCCACCGGCCAGGGCCAGACGATCCTGACCCTCGCGCGTGCCGGCCGGGCCATCCAGCCCCTGCGCCAGCAGCTTCTTCGCACGATCCTTCGTCAGCCGCTCGCTTTTGCGAAGGATCGGCCCGTCGGATTGTGTGACGACGCGGATATGAGCGCTTCCCGCTGTCATCACGCCGCTTCCGTTTCCTGCCCCTGGGGCAGAAGGTGCGCGATGGACTTGCCGGCGCGATCAGCCGCGAGCCGGACATGATCCAAACGAGCGGGAGAAAGTCCAACGCGAAGCCAACCGTGAACCGTCGTCACGGGGGCCTTGGTCATATCAGCGACCTCGGGCGGGCCGCCAAGATAGTCGACGATGACCTTGGTGAGAGCGGGATCGGCTTTCATAATGGAGGCGGATATTCCATAATCGAAAGTCCGCCGCAAGCCAGTTTATTCTATCTTGGAAATTTCCATAATGGTATGCCCGGTCTAAACCGTGGCATGGGCTTTGAAGACCTCGACACAATCCGCGATCTCATCCGAACGCAGGGGATCACTCAGGCCGTCATTGGCGAAGAGCTGGGCCTTACCCAAGTGCAAGTTTCCAAATCGCTGGGCGGTACGAGGCGTTTCACGGTGCGCGAGATGGACAAGCTTCGTGTGCTGCTCGGCGCCGGCCTCTCTTCGCGCGAACCCTCGCTCCGTGTGCTTCCGGTTATCGGCATGACCGCTGCAGGTAATTGGCGCGAAGCGATCCAGCAGACGCGAGACTTCATGCCCGCGTTCGATCACAACACACCGAGGAACGCCTATTATCTGGACGTCGAAGGAGACTCGATGGATCTGATCGTTCCCGACGGTGGGAGGGTACTGGTCGATCCGGACGACAAATCGCTCTTTCCTGGGCGACTGTACGTCATCCAAAACTCAGAGGGCGAAACCACCTTCAAAAAGTTTCTGGCCGATCCGGCGCGCCTAGCGCCTTGCTCGACTAATGATTCCCACCGAGAAATCCCTATGGGCGGTGAGCCCTTCTTGGTGGTTGGGCGCGTGATCTGGAGCGCTGCTCGCCACTAAGATCCTCTCGACGCTTCCTGAGCAGCTGGGGAATTGGGAGGGGATCGTAGACAGGTGTGGCTTTGGCCAAGGCCTGCTGCAGCAGCCGGGTTTCAATTGATATCGTCTGGATGTTGCCGGGCACGGTGACATAAAAGGTGCCGTTCTCATACGAGCCTAGCTTCTCGTGAATGGCGTCCTGTTCGGCATATTTGCGCTCGCTACGCCATGGGCCGAGCGCTCTCCCGAACATCACCAGCCGATGAAAAGTGACAGTCTGATACATCCCTAACCCCGAGTCGCATGAAACGTAATTCGAACATGCTCATCGGAAATTGCAACAGAGGGAATACGATAATTCGATAGTAGAATATTTGCCATTGACGCGTGCCATTCGATTATGGAATATACGCCTCGTTCCACTGAACGGAGGCCGCAATGGCTCGCACGACACGTACCCGCTCGACGCCCCGCAAGCGCAAGCCTGCTTCGGCGCCGCTGACCGATCCCAATCCCACTGTTGCCGTCGTCAGCGCGGAAGACAGTTATCGCGCCTGGCGCGATGCCCGCACCGAACAGGTGTTTTCGCCGGTTCAATATTCGGCCGTCACCGACCTGTTCGAGGATTATAAGCTCTACACCGCCGCCACGCTGGGCACCCACTCGGTAATGAAGGAGGTGGAGTTCGGGCTGCTTACCAAGGCCTGGATGCACCACCGTGTCGAAATGATGCCAATCCGCCGCGCTACCGGCGTGAAACCCGATTTCGGCGCCTGCCTCAACCGTCGTTTGATAGACGCCCGTCAGGCGGCGGCGTGATGTCGGCCGTCCTGCAACCGTGGGTCAGAGATCTGACCATGATGCAGCAGACCGTGCTGCTGACTGCGATCCGTGGCCCCGATGGCGTGCCGAAATATGGCCCGACGAAGATGCTGCTGCGCTGGTATCGGCGCTGCGTACTGCTCTCGGCGATGGATCGTAGCGTAATACCCGATCCCATGCAGGATGCTGGCGGATCGTTCACCGGGCCCAGCCTTGTTTATGCGCGACTCGCCCAAGCCTTCAATGCGCGCCAACTGGCTCACGATGATGGCGGCGACTACGACACGCTCGAAAACGCTAACGCGATCGTTGCCGAGGTCCGCGACGATCGCAACGGGTACGATCTATCGCTCGCCGAGCTGATCGAAGAGCAGGAGTATGAGGACGGCTGGGAGCCGCTGATGCACGAGGTACTTGGCCAGTACCTCCG
>Ga0164294_10001252_pt1 | contig 23717 bp, 17 predicted proteins | sample GEODES005metaG_FD_111479 | JGI IMG/M metagenome (GOLD analysis project Ga0164294, IMG submission 111479) | Oligotrophic lake water microbial communities from Sparkling Lake, Wisconsin, USA - GEODES005 metaG | ecosystem: Environmental > Aquatic > Freshwater > Lake | place: USA: Sparkling Lake...
CCGAGCAGTTGAGCATAGTGGTTTGCGGTGAAGTCCATCTACAAACGTACCTCCTGTGGACTTTTCGATCAAGACCTGCCATTTTCCATAAAGTTTTACGAAGAACCAAAGTTTTACGAAGAACCAAAAAATTTCACTTTTGGAGAATTTCAAACCATGTGTGCCGTGATCGTTCACCTTTGAGCATCTGCCTCAAGGAAAATTCTAACTTTCATGAGTGGATCTGGGGTTGGATCTGGCTGGGGGTTTCTCGCTTCCACGAGGTGGTCTCAGGGATAGCTCGGGTGGCAGATGGGGCCGGTGCGACGCAGGCGGCGTGCGCGGAGGCCTCAATGGCTGATACGGAGGCGAAATTGCCCACCTGCAGGAAGGAATTTGAAATTCAGCACTCTCTCACCCAATGGGTGAACCCGTTAGGCATTGGTTTTCGTTTTCAAACGCCGACAAGATCAGCACTTGTGCTCCTCGGCATCAATTTCAACGACGGATGAGAGGTAAAAATAACGTCACTCATTGTGCGCTGGTCTGATCTGATGCGAGCAAACGCGCGCTGCCTCATTTTCTACTAAGATCTTACGGGGACACCCGTTTCTACTTCATCACGGTCACAATGAATTCCCCGCTCCCGCTCATCTTTCTCGCCGCAGCTGCTCCGGCATTTGCCCAAAGCCTACTGGACCCACTCGTCGTCACCGCTTCCCGCTCGGAACAAGAATCCAGCCAAACGCCTTATTCGACGACGATGCTCAATGCGGACTATTTACGGGAAAATACCCGTCGCACCTTACCCGATGCCTTGCAATACACGCCGGGAATTCTCATTCAAAAAACCGCTCACGGGCACGGCTCTCCATTCATCCGCGGCTTCACCGGACGACAGAATCTCTTGCTCGTCGATGGCGTGCGCGTGAATAACTCCACCTTCCGCAGCGGCGCGGTCCAGTATTGGAATACCGTCGATTCTCTCGCCATCGACCACCTGGAATTGATCAAAAGCCAAGGTTCCGTGCTCTACGGCTCCGATGCGATCGGCGGCACCCTCAATGCCTTTACCAAATCCTCTGACTTCCGCAGCAAGCCCGCGGATCAATTCTATCAGGCAGGGTCCGCCGCGTATGAATACCGCAGCAATGGCCAAGGGAGCCACATCGGACGCCTTGAGGCGGAAACTGGCATCGGCGGTCAATTCGGCGCTTGGCTGGGAATCTCGACCAAGGAATTTGGGGATATCGAAGACTCTGCCGTCGGGCGCATGAAAAATACCGGCTACCCCGAGAAAGATCTCGATCTCCGCTTCGACTGGGCGCTCTCACCTCACTCGACCGTCACCCTTGCGCACCATTCGATCAACCAAGACGATGTCTCACGCTGGCACCGCACGTCGGAGAATCCCGGCTGGACTCACGGCAGCCATGTCGCCACCCCCGGAACTTGGGCGGCCGATACCTACGACCAAGAACGATCCCTGACCTACCTCCGCTACGCCGGAGAAAATGCCACTGCCCAAGCGCCGATCCAACGCTGGAGCTCGACGCTGTCATTCCAGACCTCCGCCGATTCCGAATTTCAAAATCGCACGGGCGATCCCAGCGCCGGTAGCCAGCCGATCCGCAACACATCGATCGACCTGCAAACGACAGGACTCGACCTGCTCCTCGAATCTGCCGTCGGTCCGGGCTCGCTCGTCTATGGCGTCGATTATTACCACGATGAGGTCGATTCATTCGGAAATAAAAACAACCTCGCGGGTACCAGGTATGCCGAGAGTCTGCCGATCGCCGACGATTCCCAATACGATCTGCTTGGCGCCTACGCTCAATACATTTGGCAAACCACCGAGCGCCTCGAAATCACCAGTGGCGCCCGCTACACCTTGGCCCAAGCCCATCTCGGTCGCTTCGCCGGTGGCATCGATCAATCGCGCGAGTGGGATGCAACCGTCGGCTCCTTGCGCGGCAGCTATGCGGTCAATGACGCCTGGAATCTCTTCGGCGGAGTCGCTCAAGCGTTTCGCGCGCCCAATCTCGATGACCTCTCTGGCAATTTAGTTTCCAAATCCGGCAATACCGCCTTGGGCGCCGTGGACGTCAACCCAGAGCATTTTCTCACCTACGAACTCGGCACTCGGCATCATACCGAAAACACCTCCCTCAGCCTCGCCGTTTTCTACACCGACGTGCAAGATTTGATCGTCTCCGCCTATACCGACCCATCGCTCAAGACCTCCATCGCTACCAATGCAGGCGACGGCTACATGAAAGGCGTCGAACTGGAAGGTGCCTGGCGCTTCCAACCGCAATGGACACTTTCCGGCTTCACCGCCTGGCAAGACGGCCGCACTCAATCGCCATCCTACGTCGGCGGAGCCATTACCGATAAACCAAACTCCCGCCTCCTTCCGCTTTCTGGCTCCCTCGCCCTCCGCTGGGACGATCCTTCTAAAAAAATCTGGATCGAGGGCCGCATCCTCGGCGCCATCGCCGAAGACCGGATCGACCCGGTTGACCAAGCGGCCGACAGTCAGCGCGTGCCCACAGGCGGCACCCCCGGCTACCTCGTCACCTCCCTCCGCGCAGGTTGGAGCGTCACTCCACGGCTCGATCTCACCTGCGGCATCGAGAACCTAACGGACGAAGACTACCGCAATCACGGCTCCGGCCAAAACGAGCCGGGGGTCAACGGCATCTTCGGCGCTAAAGTCACTTGGTAAACACCTCGCGCCGAATCATCGCGCCCTGCCCGAGACCGCGGTGGAGGAAAGGGCGGCGGGAAATTTAACATTTCAGGTATTAGACTCGCGTGGAGGTGGAGGGGCTGGGTTAATTCCTCCGCCGATGAGCCATGCTTCAAAACCCACTGATCCGCACGAACTAGGCGAGCGGTCGCTTTCGCCACAGCAAGTGCGCTCTGGAATTGCTGCTTGGCTAGGGTGGCTTTTCGACGGGTTGGACATGCACTTGTACACGCTGGTGGCGACCGCGTTTGTGGCGCAACTGTTGATGACCGGTGAGAGCGACCCCGAGGTGGGGAAAAAGGCATCCATCATCCAGGCCGCGTTCCTCGTCGGCTGGGCACTCGGCGGTGGGGTCTTCGGGCGTGTGGCAGATCTTCTAGGCCGGAGCAAAGCCTTGGTGCTGACGATTCTCACGTACGCCTTGTTTACCGGCTTATCCTTTTTCGCAACGGAATGGTGGCATCTGATGGCCTTCCGATTTCTGGCCGCACTGGGCATCGGCGGGGAGTGGGCGGTGGGCGCGTCGTTGATCTCCGAGACCTGGCCGAAGCGGTGGCGTCCGTGGATCGCGGCGACTTTGCAGAGCGCGGTCAACTGCGGAATCTTGCTCGCTTGCCTTGCGGGCGCCTTGCTGAAAGGGCATCCGCCGCAGTGGATTTTCCTCGTCGGGGTCCTGCCGGCATTCGTCACCCTGTGGATTCGGAGCGCGGTGCCAGAGACCGAGGAGTGGAGGGAGGCAAGAAACGACCAACCTGCCCCGCAGCTTCGCGAGCTTTTCGGAAAGCAAGTGCGTAGCGTCACGCTGAGGGTCAGCTTGGTTTGTGCGGTCGCGCTCACTGCGCATTGGACGTTCATGTTCTGGCAGCAGAGTTACATCCGCGGGCTGGCAGAAGTGGGGGACTTGAAGGCCTCCAAGGATGGGGCCACCGTCATGGCATTGCTCTGGATCATGGTCGGCTCGCTCATCGGAAATTTCATCGCTGGCGGCCTTGCCAAGGCATTCGGATACGGCAAGGCCATCGCACTGATGCTGGCCGGCTATTTCATCCTCATGTGGTTCACCTTTTCCAGCTTGCACTCGCTCGCGGTGACTTACGGGCTTTTCGCAGCGATCGGCGTGATGCAAGGGTGCTTTGGGCTATTCACCATGTGTCTGCCGCCGCTTTTCCCGGTGCTTTTGCGCAGCACGGGTGCGGGGTTCTGCTACAACATCGGCCGGATTCTCTCCGCAGTGGGCGTGGTGTTTTTTGGAATTTTCAACAAAGTTCAGGGTGACTTCGCTGGGGTCTTGCTCACCGCCTCGTGGCTTTTCATCCCCGCCGCGCTTTTCGCACTGCTCCTGCCGGAGCCGGACGAGCTCGAGGCGGCGTCACACTAACTTATCCGCGACCGCCCGCCAAACCCGCTCAGTTTCGAGCTCAACCTGGCAGCGGCGATCCAGCGGGCACTTCGCGAGCAAACACGGCGCGCACTCCACGTGATGCCTCACCACCGCATGACGCCGGCCAAGCGGACGCTTCCACGCTGGATCATTTGGCCCAAACAAAGTCACACACGTCGCGCCAGCATGACCTGCGAGATGAGGCAACGTTCCATCCGCAGCGATCACGACCGCGTAGTTTGCCAAGAGCGGCCACGCCTCACCGCCGAGCGACCAGGGGAAAATTTCAACACCCTCGCCCAGTCGAGCGGAGAGCATCTGCCCCAAGCCACGCTCGCCGGCCTCAACGGCCACACTCACTGATTTGCCCGCATCCTGGAGCTTCAAGCCAAGCTCCACCCAGCGCTCAATCTGCCACTCATGGCTTGGGCCAAAATCCGAGCCGGGACAAAGCAAGACCGAGCCATCGACCGGCCGAATGCTCAAATCCGCCGGCGCAAAAAACTCAGCGCGTTCCGTGGCGACTCCTAACAATTCCACTGCGGCCAAGTAATGGCGGACGCGATGCTCCAACGGCCCAGCCCGCACCTCAAGCGGGTGCGTGAGCAGCTTGCTTAACTTGCGCTCCGCAATCCCGAGTCGGCGTGGAATGCCCGCAATTTTAAAAACCTCTGCCGCGACTCCGGCCTCCCAAGCGAGGGATGCCTCCCAGGTTCCTGAAAGCCCCGCAGCCACCGCCTTCGGCTTCGGCCTCGAGTTCGGTGAAAAATCCATCACCGCCAGCCCATTTAGGCTTTCCCAAAATCCACGCTGATCCGCGGGGCATAGGACTCCCACGGCCATCCCCGCGGCCATCAGCGCCCGCACTGCGGGCACGGCGAAACACGCCTCATCCCACCGCTCCGGCGCAGCCACCAGCATTCCTCCAGCAATCATGGTCACCCATTTAGGCTAGGGTAGCGGGGCCACGCCGCAAACTCCAAAATCACCCCTCCGGCTATGCCCGCTTCCTTCGAAGCAAGGCTCCCACGATGCAAGAGATCATCGCGCACCATGCCGAAGGTTCTGGAATCTGAGGATTGTTCAGGTTGTCAGCAAAGGTGTCATCGCTAATCCCCAGAATCTTCAGATCCGCTTCAGTTTGGTTGAAAACCCTGAGCCCATAAACTGGCTGATAGGCATTGCTCGTACCGTCAAAAAACTTTTGCGCTGAGAAGAGGGTCAATGCTTGCGCTTGACCCGGAACATTCATCGATGACGCAAAGCCCGTCGTCCAATCATAAGCATCATAGCCCACTCCGGGATTGATAAAGCCGCCGAGGTTGATGACGTTGGCACCGGAGTAAGGCACACCATCCGAGCCGAGGGCCATTAGTTGGATTGTACTGTTACCCCAACGCTCCGACAAAAGGAAACTATCACCTTCCGCGAAGGCCTTAGAGAAATGAAGATCATAGTCCGCAGCATTGGGATCCGTAATCGGCAATGATAGAAAATCATGAAACCCATAATTTCGCAGGTTGGTATCCATGCTAGTCGCCGCGATGGCGTCGAGATACGCTGTATAATCTGAATTACTCAACACCACCGTACTGTTATTAACGACTCCAACACCCGACGTAAGTGCCAGTTGAGGGTTCACATTTAAAAGCTTTGTTTGTCCTAAATTATAATACGAAAGCGTCTTGCCTCCAGCATTCACGCTTTTGAGCAAGATGGTTGTATTTCCGACGTTTTCAACTCCGATAGCTTCGTTCATCTGAACAAGTTCGCTTCCGCCAACATCGTAAACGACTTGAGAGATGGGTTGATTGTTACCACCTGGAACGATGTCCATTCCGAATGCTGAACCTCCAATGGCTAAAAAGATAACACATTGCCGACTTATGAATGAATGGGGGGTACTCATTGGAAGCAACTTAACAGATGGTTTTTTCGAAAGCAATATTTTTCTGCGTGATTATTTTTGAGCCTTCATGGGGGGTCATTTCTATTAGAAAAATATATAACCTAATGGACACTTTGATCAATCTTTAGAATGTTTAGAGACCTAGATTATTCCCTCACGAGCCCTTGGATTTTTCAGCCCACCCAAGAAGTGATCCCACCAAATTTCTGGATTGCCAATCGGGCCTTGGGGAGATAAAGTTCCCACCCGCAAGCGGCTTCCCGCGAGCCGTGATTTCGAACTAATTACAAACTGCTGTGGGATTTTTTGATGCCATCAAACGCTGGCGGTTGACCCGTGAGGGGCTTTCGTCAGGTAGAAAACGCCGGGTTCATAGTGAAAATCTGGTAATCCAAATTCTGGAGGACAGCTTGTGGGTCAAGCTCGCGCTTTATGCGGGATTTGCCCTTGGTTGCGCGTTGTTGATCCTAAAAAGCTCCACCGGTACCCTATTTGCCGAAGACTCATTCAAAGGAGCGCTTTGCGGATTGATTATTGGAGTGACAGCCGTCGCCATGTTCCAAATTAGCTTCCAGAGCACTTGCCGACGCAACAGCCGCGTGATGCTCGTGCTAGGGGGAATGATTTGCCACCTCCTTCTGGTGCGGGCGGTCATGGTATTGACTGATGCCGGCGGCTTGTCCAACAGCTTCAGACTTTTTGCCGTGCCATTCGCGTTCGCGCCCATGCTACTTGGTGTGCTACTCGGGCGGGCGGTTGCGGCGTTTTCGGCGGTATTTGTCATGGTGATCGGCTGCCTGCTCGTCCCTCAGGTAGAGATTTTCACTTACACGCTGCTGAGTCTCGTTTGTGGAATCACTTGCATTGTGCTCGCCTTCCAGGTCCGCAAACGGATCGAGCTTCTCCAAGCCGGCATTTATGTTGGTTTGGTAACGATCATCATTGGCCTCGTCCTTGGCCGCCTCGATATTGGCGCCGTTTTTGGCCCCGATTCCATGGGTCATCTCCAGCTGCTCGGCAGCGGCAGCGCGATCGCCCTTGGTACCGCCGTGATCTCCGCGCTCCTGATCAGCGGTTTGCTCCCGCTGTTTGAGGGGACCTTCCAACTGACGACCGACATCAGCTGGCTCGAACTGAGCGACCTCAATCACAAGCTTCTCCGCCAGATGCAACTCGAGGCTCCAGGCACCTTCCACCACAGCTTGATTGTCGCCGCTCTAGCAGAAGCCGCCGCTGAGAAAATCGGAGCCAATGCCCCAATGTGTCGCGTTTGTTCGTACTTCCATGATGTCGGCAAACTCAAGAAGCCGGGTTACTTCATCGAAAACCAACACGAGGTTGCGGAAAACCCCCACAACTCTCTAACACCCACCATGAGCGCACTCGTCATCGTCGCTCACGTGAAGGACGGCGTCGATCTCGCGGTGAAATACAAGCTTAACCCGAGAATCATCGACGTGATTCAAGAGCATCATGGCGATTCGCTGGTTTACTATTTCTACCGTCGCGCGCAGGACCAAAAGAAGGCGGAGATGGAGAAAATCAGCCGCCGCCTGGAAAATCCCGAGGATCTTCCTGTCGTGGATGAGAAAAATTTCCGCTACCCAGGCCCTCGTCCCAGCTCGCGAGAAAGTGGCATCATTGCACTTGCCGACACGATCGAGAGCGCATCCCGCTCGCTTCAAAAGCCAACGCCCGCAAAAATCCGCGCGATGGTCGATGACCTCGTTCGCACTAAAATCAATGACGGCCAACTCAACGACTGCCCGCTCACGCTCCGCGAACTCTCACTCGTCAAGGACAGCTTCGCCGCAACCCTGCGCAGCATGCTTCACAGCCGGATCGATTATCCAAAAGACGACGGCACAAGCGCCGGCAAACGCCCATCGGCCGACACCAGCCATGGCGACCGCGTGATCCCGATGCCCAAGCGCGCCTGATCGTCTCGCAACCCTCAAATTCGCCCCTCATGTCGCTGGAAGTCATCATTGGAAATCATCAGGAAGCCATCGAGGTCCCAGAATGTTGGCTGACCGCGCTCGAGAGCATCGCCTACGAAGCTGCCCGCCTTGCATTAGAAAATGCCGCCGAGGATGACTCCCCACTGTCGAATCTAGCCACACTTGAGATCGCCATCGTGGATGACATCACTAGCGATCAAGTCCACCGAGATTTCATGGACATCGAAGGTCCCACCGACGTGATCACGTTTCATCACGGTGAGATCGTCATTGGAGCCGAGGTTGCTGAGCGCCAAGCGGCAGAGTACGACGAGCCACTGGCCCGTGAGATTCTCCGCTACATGATCCACGGGCTCCTCCATCTTGCTGGCCACGAAGATGGCCAATCCGACGAGCGGGCGGTCATGGAAGCCGCTCAAGAAACCATCGTCACGCAACTTTGGACCTCCGAACTACGGGAACGCCTCAATCCCGAATTCCTGAAATAGGGGAGAGCCCGTTCAAGCAGCGCTCGTTTGCAAATGGGCAATCTCCATGCCGATCAAACACACGTCGTCGGAAAACTCTTGGCCCTGCGCGAAATGTTCGACTTCACTGAACACATCCTGCATCAACTGAGGCAGAGGTAAGCTCGCGCGGCTACGGATGGCCTCGCACAAACGATCAATGCTGAAAGGTTCCGCCAACCCATTCTCAACCTCGAACAGGCCGTCCGTGAAGGCGAGAATCAAATCGCCTGCTGCCAACGAACATTCATGCGTCAAATATTTCGACTCTTCGAAAAGCCCGAGCGCTGGACCTGCCCCACGCGGCGGGGTGATCGACTCAACTCCACCCGCTCCTGCATGAACCAACAGCGGGCTGGGATGCGCGGCATTAGAAAATCGCAGTTGGCCACTTGCCACATCCACAATCACATAGCATGCCGTGGTAAAAAGCGTCGTCCCCAATTGGCGAAGAATGCCACGCAGCGATCGATTCATTTCTGTTAGAAGCGCGCCTGGATCACCTGCCAGTTCACTCAATTGCTCTTCAAGCGTTCGCATCATCGCGGTTACCAACGCCGCCCGCACGCCATGGCCCATCACGTCACAGATGAAAACTCCCACCGCATTGTCGGAGACGCGGACAACATTGTAGAAATCTCCACTCACCGAGCTGGTGGGGTGGAAGATGCTGCAGAATTTCACCGCACTCGCTGATGGCTCAGCACCCCGAGGCAACGTGGGAAATTGATGTGGCAGAAATGCGACTTGAAGCTCTCGGGCCATGTCGAGGTCCTCCTCCATGATCGAGTTTTTCTCCCACAATTCACGCGTGCGCTCCACTACCCGCCGTTCTAACTGTTCGTTAAGCGAACGCAGGTCTGCCTCTGCCTTCCGGCGCGCGTCACGCTCTGCCACTTCACGCAGTGCTCGCTGAACCGCGGGCACAAGCCGTCCAAGGCGGTCTTTAAGGACGAAATCCGTCGCTCCATTTTTAAGCAATTCGACCGCCGTTTCCTCACCTACCGCGCCAGAAATCACAATGACGGGAGTATCCGGGCACCGCTCCCTCGCCAGCGCTAACGCCCTCGCACCATTGAAGTTTGGCAACTTGTAGTCGGCCAAAATCAAATCGGGATGAAATGCGACGATCTCCCTCTCAAAGTCTTCACCCGTCTCAACACGCTGCGAGACAAAGTCAACCCCACCCGATTTCAATTCGCGCAAGATCAACTCCTCGTCGGTGGCAGAGTCCTCAAGGGAAAGAATTCGCAGACGCGTCTGGATGGGGGTGTTCATGGTTCGAGCTTGGGGGTAACCGGTTCAAAGAAAGCCAATATAGCCCCAAATCACTAATGGTTCGCGAAAATTTTTCACAAAGCACCGGTTTGACTATATAGCTGTTCGCGCCACTTTCACAAGCTTGAGCAAGGTCGCTATCCTCAAGCGAACTGGTCATGACCACCACAGGCACACAGCGGGTGCAGACATCGGACTTCAACGCACGCAAGACCTCAAGCCCACTCAAAGCGAACAATTTGAGATCCAGCAAGATGACCTTCGGCACGTGTGGATCCGTGCGATACGCGTAGGCTCCTTTACGAAAAAGGAATTCGAGCGCGACTCGTCCATCTTGGAAATGCAGAATACGAACGTGTGGGTGTTCCTCTCTGAGAGCACGCATCGCAAACTCCGCATCGTGAAGATTATCCTCAATCAGCAAGACATCAATCTTATCACCCTTCGGTCTTAATTCCATTCGATCGATAATACCTCCGGAAAGCCAACTCTCTCTACTCCCTGCCGGTTTGCTCAAGCGTGGCTCCGTTGCAGACGTGAAATTTCCATCCCCACGAGACACACATCATCAGAAAATTCCACCCCGTCAGCAAAGCGTCGGATGTCGGAAAAAATATCCTGCATCAACTTCGTCACCGGTAGCCCTGCGCCCCTGCGGATGGATTCACCAAGCCGGTCCATGCTAAACGCTTCCGCATTGGCATTTTCCACTTCTACCAAACCGTCGGTAAAGGTCATCAGCAGATCACCCGCATCGACTGAACACTTCTCAGTCGAGTACTCCACCCCGTCACGGAGGCCCAAGGCTGGGCCAAGGCTCGCACTCTGGCCGGAGATGCGCTCCACCCGATTCGTCGCCTCACGCAAAAGAAATGGACTGGGATGACCAGCATTGGCAAAAGTGAGAGAACCTTGAGCGATATCGACAACGATATAGCAAGCAGTCACAAACAGTGAATGATCCAGCTGCCTCAAGGTTCCCCTGAGCCATTGGTTCATCTGAGTCAATAACTCACCTGGGCTTCCCGAAGACTTGTCGAGCTGCTCGCGGAGCACCCGCATCATCGTGGTCGCCAACGCCGCTCGCACCCCTTCACCCATCACATCGCAAATGAAGATCCCCACCGCCGTGTCAGAAACCTGAACCACATGGTAATAATCGCGACTCACCGCTCCAAGCGGCTTGAAAATACTCGAAAACTTCACGGCACTTGCAGCCTCATGCACCCCAGCGGGCAAAGTCGGAAATCGGTCGGACAATAGCGCCATCTGCAATTCTTGGGCCATGACCAAGTCCTCTTGGTGATGAAGATTTTTCTCCCACAGCTCTTGGGCTGTCTCCGCCGCGCGGCTCTCAAGTTGTTCGTTAAGGGCTCGCAATTCTGCCTCCACCCGGTGCTTCGCCTCTCGGATGCTCACTTCATTCAACGCTCGCTTGATCGATGGAACCAAGCGTTCCATCCGGTTCTTGAGAATGAAGTCTGAGGCACCGTTCTTAAGCAACTCGACCGCAATCTCCTCGCCCACCGCACCCGAGATCATGATCACCGGAATGTCTGGGTAACGTTCTTTCGCAATGGCCAAAGCTTCGCCACCATTGAAGGTCGGCAACGCATAATCTAGCAGGATTACGTTAGGTGCAAACTCCTCTAACTTCGCTTCAAATTCAGGCTGCGTCTCAACCCGGGTGAGAATCGATTCCATCCCTCGCTGGGTGAGCTCGCGCAGCATCAGTTGCGCGTCAAAATCGGAATCTTCAAGGAGCAAAATTTTTAGGAGGGCTTGATATTGCATATTTATTAGGCTCTTACTTTTTATCTAAAGAAACACAACCCATAGATATCAGATCAAAAAATGATGTCTAGCACTTTTCTTGAATTTCTCAGCCTCTCAGCCTCTCAGCCTCTCAGCAGAAACACCTTCTAAATATTCCTTGGTGCAGGAAATCTTGATTAGGCTCAGCCCCGAATCCAATCATCGAAATCGATTAAGCTTGAAGCGGTGACGAAAAAGTGATGATAGGTACGGATACCCATTAGATTAGTCAGCAAATATAAAAACTCTTTTGGTAAAATAATATTTTTTAGATCTATCAGGTGAATCGGTTTCGCCTATTTTGAGTTTGGCAGTGTGAAATAAAACGTTGCTCCGTGGTCCACCTCAGCCTCTGCCCATATGCGGCCGCCGTGTCGTTGCACGATGCGCTGAGCGAGCGCAAGCCCAACACCCGTGCCTTGAAATTCTTGCTGACTGTGCAAGCGCTGAAACACCCCAAAAAGCTTGTCTGCATAGCGCTTGTCGAAACCTGCGCCATTGTCTTTCACGTAATAAACCCAACCCTCCTTCGCGTTCGCAAATGCACCAATCTCGATCTCTCCGACCTCACGGTGTTTGGTGAATTTGATACCGTTAGAAATAAGGTTCGTCCAGACTTGCCGAATCATCGCCTGAGTGCCTATTGCTTTTGGTAGCGAGCGCAAATCGAGATGGACTTTCCGCTCAGGTTCTGAGTTCATCAGTTCGTCGAATACCTCCTTGGCCAAGGCCTGCATATCAATCTCACTGGCCTCAAGATTCTGCCTCCCAAGACGTGAGAACATCAAAAGATCATCAATCAACTTGCCCATGCGCTGGGCTTCGCTACGGATGATTTCTAACTTCCTCTGGTCCTCAGCGGTTAGTTTTTCCGTGCAATCTTCTGCAAGCATGCGGGAAAAGCCATCAATGGCGCGTAGGGGTGCTCGCAAGTCGTGGGAGACCGAGTAACTAAACGCTTCGAGCTCCCTGTTCGCACGCTCCAATTCGACCGCACGGCGTGAGAGGTCATCATTCAACTTTTGAATTTCTCCCTCCGCTTCTTTTCGCTCGGTGACATCGATGTTGATACCAACGACCCGCTTGGCCTTCCCGTCGTGGCCATTGACTGCCATCTCAGAGGCTTGAATCGTCCGCACTTTCCCATCCGTTGCCCGTGTGATGCGAAACTCTCGCCTCCCGCGACCCCCAGTAGCAATCACTTGGCCCAGCTGTGCCTCCTGCTCAGGCAAATCCGCTGGCAATACCGCGTCGGCCCACGTGTCATAGGGGATGATCCCGTCCACAAGCGGCTCAAGTCCGTAAATTTTAAACATGTTTGCTTCCCACCTGAGCTGCTGAGTCTGCAAATCCCACTCCCAGACGCCAATGTCAGCAGCTTCGACTGCAAGGCGTCGACGTTCTTCGCTCTCACCCAGTGCTTCCTCCATGTTTTTGCGCTTCGTGATATCCGTACGAATTGCAATGTACTGAAACGGCTTCCCTTCACGAATGAGAAAGGGCACGATGGTTGTATTAACCCAATAAAAAGAACCATTTTTGGTGCGATTTTTAATCTCACCCTTCCAAACTTTGCCCGCACCGATGCTTTGCCACAATTCCTTAAAAAACTCGGTATCGTGATGTCCCGAATTTACAAGATGATGACTTTGCCCGATGAGTTCTTCCCTGGTGTAGTTGCTCGTGTCACAAAATTTCTCGTTGGCATAGGTGATCTTGCCCTCGGCATCGGTGATGGTGACCAGGGCATGTTCATCGAGTGCGGCCTTAAATTGCGCAAGCGTTGTGTTTGAGATTTCAAGTTCGGCGGTGCGGTCTTTGACGCGTTGGTCTAGTTCGGCATTCAACCTAAAAATTTCTTGCTCGGCTTGTTTGCGAACACTGATATCGGTGAGTATCAGCCGCAGTTCACTGGCATCTTCCTCACCATGTGTAATGGTGGCTGACAAATGCACCCAAAGCGAGTCGCCTGTCGCTTTCAGCATCCTCAGGTCACAATTCTCAAAGGATCCCGTTAGAAGCAGTTGCTTGCGCGCAAGATAGAAAATGTCCTGATCATCTGGGTGAATGAACTGAGAAATTGGCTTGTTGATGATCTCGTTACGGGCGAACTCCAACATGGCGGACGCGCTAAGATTTGCCTTTTCGATCAAGCCCTGATGGCTGAGTGCGAGGTATCCCACTGGCGCAAATTCATAGAGATCAAAGTAGCGCGCACGTGCCGCCGCAAGGGCAGCCTGAGAATGGCGAAGCTCTTCATTCTGCATTTCTAGCTCGATCTGGTAGACCTCGAGATCGTGAAATACTCGCCCCAATTCATCTGACGGGATGATACCGCCGTTACGAGAGATCCCAACTTTTCCCTTTGCGAGCGCTTCAGCACGCATGCGCAAATCAACTAACTCTGGCGAAGGACCGCCAAGCCCAGGATTCTTCGTCAGTGATGAACTTAATTCTTCCATAAACAAGACACTACGATAGCATCACATTCTCCGTTGTCACGATCCCATCGAGCTTTCCATCATTACCCAACAATGCAGTCGCAATCAATGAGATGCATAAAACCGTTCCATCTTTAGTAAGCCGATTGGTCTCATGAAGGATGAGAGCATTTTGCATGGATAAATCTGCCAAGTGTGTGAGTTCGCTGTTCAGCATCCGCTTGTCGGAAAGCCGATCACCCAAGTTCATTTGGAGTGCCTCGGACTCCGTCCAGCCATAAAGGCGGGTAGCTCCTGGGTTCCATGCGAGAATCTGGCCACGTGGATCCTGCACGATAATCGCATCACTCGAATTGCGAACCACAGCGGCCAAACGCCGGAGCTGCTCATCTGCACCTCGAAGTTTTTCCTGCATCTTCACTTTTTCAGTGACGTGCATAAATGAAATCACCGCTCCCTCGATCACATTTTCCAAGGTGCGATAGGGCTGAATATGCATCGAATACCAGTGGCCATTTTTTGCCATCAACTCCTGATCCTTTGGAATTAGGGTGTCTAACACACTCTGAACATCGGGAATCAAGGTATCGTAATGGAGAAGATTTGACGCGATGTGGGCAATCGGCCGACCGATGTCACTGGCAATGAGGTTGATCACGCTAGACGCGGCAGGGGTGAACCGCATCACTCGGAGTTGATGATCCACAAACACCGTACCAACCCCGGTACCCGCCAACAAGTTGTTCATGTCGTTGTTGGCTTTAGTTAAATCAGCAACCTTTGCATTCAGCTCCATGTTCACTGTCGATAATTCTTCATTGACCGATTGTAGTTCTTCTTTGGAGGTCTCCAGCTCCTCGTTGGTTGATTGTAGCTCTTCGTTCACCGACTGCATTTCCTCATTGGAGGACCTGAGTTCTTCGGAAGAACTTTCTAGCTCTTCGGTCATGCTCTGCAGTTGGTCATCCTTCGTCTGCAATTCTTCTCGAATCCGGGCGATTGCCCCATGCACGTCAGATTCCTCCTGAGTACCCACCGCCGTGGAGACATGGATGCCTCCTTTGATTTCCTCGATCAAGATCAGGTAAAGGGGCGAGTCTAATTTCACCAATAACTCACTCGTAATTGGAAAGACCGTTAAATTGAGAACCCAATCGTTCCTATCAATTTTTATTTGGATCCTGGCATATTGAACCTGCTCTCCCGTTATGATAGTTTTGCGAAGCGCCGCGGCAATGCTGGGGCGCAACCCATCTCGGGCCATTTTTAGGATGTTGGCACTCGCAATCTCACCTGGGGGAATCTCCAGAAATCGACCTATCTGGCCGTGCAAATAGAGGATATCTCCTTGGTGGTTCACGAGGGCTGCGGCTGGCGCAAGTTTCGCGAGGATGCCTTGCTCGGTGAGATCTCGAAGCGGTAATTTGGGGAGCCGATGAGGGTGTTTGGGTGCCATGGTTGTCTCGATGGTATCGTCGTGATACACGGGTAAAAACTGGGTCAATACCGAGCGGGAAAGTGGTGCATCACCCTTGCGTTGGTAGATTTTGGATTTCTGGTTCTTCGATCGAAAAAGATTTCCGAACTCACCAATTCCTTCTGAATTCCCCAAAAATAAGCGGCCATCTTGTTTCAAAGAATAGTGAAACAATGGGATAATTTTTTTCTGCAACTCTGCCCCAAAATAGATTAGTAAGTTGCGGCAACTGATAAGATCCATACGTGAAAATGGCGGATCTTTAATTAAGTTATGCTCAGAAAATACTAAGAGATCTCGGACGCATTTCTTGATTCGAAAACCTATTTCATGAGGCTCCTCAGTGAAATAGTTCGCCAAACGCTCGGGAGTCATGTCGTCAGCGATTGTACTCGGGTAAAGCCCGGTGCGAGCTGTTGCGATCGCGCGGGGATCGATGTCTGTCGCAAAGATTTGCACTGCATGGAATTGCTGCTGAGCTTCCATGCATTCTAATAGTAGGATCGCCAGAGAATAAGCTTCCTCACCGGTTGAGCAACCTGCGACCCAGATGCGGATCGTATCTCCTAGCAGTTTTGACGATACTAACCGCGACAGCGTCTCTTTTTGGAGTTCTTCGAAGGCATCGGGGTCGCGAAAGAACTTGGTCACTCCAATCAAAAGATCATGGAAAAGGGCTTCTGCTTCTTTTGGAGTTTGTTGGAGATACTTTGAATAGTCTTCCAGAGTTTCAATGCCATTGACGACCATCCGGCGATCGATCCGACGATGAATTGTGCTCGACTTATATTGAGAGAAGTCGTGGCCGACATTGGCACGCAGCACCATGAAAATCTTCCTCAGCTCGTTCAATTTCTTCGGCGGCAGTTTTGCTTCGCTGCCCGCATGACGGTGAACGGCATTAGCCACGTAAGCCAATAACTGAGCCGGCATTTCCGCCGGTGACAAAATAAAGTCGACGAGCCCAGTATCGATTGCGCACTGCGGCATAGAGTCAAACTCAGTGCTCGCTGGGTCCTGCGCCATGACCATGCCCCCCTCGTCCTTGATTCTGCGAATGCCGAAGCTACCATCGGATCCATTACCTGATAGAATCACCCCAATGCTTAACGATTTTTGTTCCTCAGCCAATGATTGCAAAAAAAGGTCGATCGGCAGATGCTGACTGCGGTTTTTGGGTTGCTCGATGAGTAGAAGATAACCCTGGCTGATTTCAAGGTCATGGTGCGGTGGAATCGTATAGATGCAATCGGGCTGTACCACCATCCCATCCTTCGCTTCAAAGACGTTCATTTGGGTCGTCCGCTGAATCAATGCAGCAAGAGAACTTTGATGATCGGGCGATAAGTGTTGGATCACCACAAAGGCTATGCCGGTGACGTGGTCTCTTGGAAAATTCGAGAAGAACGCTTCAAACGCTGCCAAACCGCCCGCGGATGCACCAATTCCAACGATCGGAAATCGCATTTTCGGCACGGAGCCTTGAGCCATCGCCGAATTTGAATCTTCGACATTGGCTTTTGGGATGCGATCAGATTTAGAGGGGATTTTCATCGTTTTACGTGATGAGTAACTATCTTTGATGATCTCAGAAATTTAGGTTCATCCAAGATCTAAATGGATGGGCGGGCTTTAATTTTGTGCTCCGTTTTGGGTGTGCATGAAGCGGATCGATCATCGTTCGTGAAATCCGGTTGCGGTGGTCGCCATGATTGGTGAAGATTCACTCATGCAGGCTGTGCGTCGCTACCCCGTTATCTTTAATCCCATGGCTCGAAGCCAAAAGGTTGGGCGGGTTTTGCGATTTTTGATGAGCCACGCCAATCGCTTCGCGCTCTTTGCCACCAATCATTCGGGCGAGGCCCGCGAACTGGCCGCAAAATTCGCTGAGGCAGGTGAACCGGTGGTCATCGCCGCGGGTGGAGATGGTACGCTGAACGAGGTGGTCAACGGGCTTGCTGGTTCTGGGACACTGTTAGGACTTTTACCTGCGGGAACCATGAACGTTTTTGCGAGAGAGATGGGAATCCCGTTTGATTCGCTGGAGCAAGCACTTGAGGTGATCGATCGGGGTCTTGTGAGAGAGGTGGATTTATTTGAGGCAAATGGTTCACCCTTTGCACAAATGGCGGGTGTTGGGCTCGATGCGATGGTCATCGAGGAGACGACGTGGGAATCAAAGAAGCGATTTGGTCCTTTGGCTTATTTACTGGCTGCGGTGAAGGTTTTGGGTGATCGCCCACCCCGGCTTCTAGTAACCTGCGCTGATGGAAGGCGCGAAGAAGGGATCGCAGTGCTCGCGGGGAATGGTTCGTTGTATGGGGGACCTTTCCGGGTTTTTCGAAATGCCGACAACCACGACTCTTTGCTAGATATTCTGGTTTTTAAGGAGTCCGGATATCGACTCGTGCTCGATTCATTGAGAGGATTGGCGCGCGGGGGAATGGATCTCGAAGACTCAACAAGCTATTTCCAAGCGGCAGATTTCGCAGTGACCTGCGACAACGAGGTCCCAGTCCACGTCGATGGAGAATGGATCGGGCGTTTTTCTGGTGTCCATTTCCACGAGTCGGTGCACCGCTTACGAGTGATTGCTCCCGATGCACCCATCCGCCATGGATTGGGGGTTGCAATGAGATCGTTAATGCCATGGACGTAATGGGGAACGGGCATCGGCGTGGGAATCTTCCGGATAAACGCGGATGGCGTGGCCGATTTCGGGTTTTGGCCATGAGCGTGGTAGTCAGCGGATTCTTTGTCTGCTGCTTAGTGCCTTATGCCTATTTGGCAGCAATCGTGGCAAGTAGCGGGAGATTGTTTACCGAGGTCGCAAATGTCCCGGCCACGGAGGTCGGCCTGGTGTTTGGCACAACGGATCGAGTGGGCGGGCGAGAGAACCTCTACTTTCGCTATCGCATCGAGGCCGCAGTCCGGTTGTGGAAGGCGGGAAAAATTAAGACAGTCATCGTCTCTGGGGACAATCGGACGCGCTACTACAACGAACCAGAGAAAATGCGACAAGCATTGATCGATCGAGGCATTCCCCAAGAGCGAATTATTTGCGATTCCGCTGGATTGCGAACCCTTGATTCCGTCGTGCGCGCAAAAGTGATTTTCGGAGCCAACCCGATTCTTTTCATCAGTCAACGGTTTCAGAATCAACGTGCGATCTACCTTGCGAAAGCGAATGGCATCGAAGCGTTCGGATACAACGCACGCAATGTCGAAGCTCATGTGGGGCTGAGGACTCAGATTCGAGAAATCGGTGCGCGGTTCAAGATGTGGCTCGATGTGAATCTGCTAGGAACTCGCCCGAGGCATCTCGGTAAGAAGATTCCACTGCCTCAGTAAATCGCGGTAAACCGCCATCCATCACATAAAACACCCGGCCTCCTGTGAAGGAAGTCGGGTGAATGAAAAGGCTTAGTTAAAACCAGCTGGGTTACCAACGGCCGCCACCGCCGCCGCCGCCGCCGCGACGATCACCGCCGCCGCCGCCGCCGCCTTTGTAGCCGCCACCGCCGCCACCGCCGCGACGATCACCACCACCGTAGCCGCCGCCACCACCGCCGCCGCCGTAACCACCACCGCCGCCACCACTTGGACGGGATTCTTTGGGTTCAGACGCGTTTACGCGAAGTGGGCGACCATTGTAGTCGTAATCATTGAGGGCCTCGATGGCCGCATTTAGTTGACTTTGGTCACCAAGAGTCACGAATGCAAATCCCTTGGATTGCCCGGTTTCGCGGTCCGTGATGATTTTCACCCGTTCAACAGGTCCAAAAGCGGCGAAAAGGCCGGTCACATCTCCTTCAGTAGCAGTATAGGGCAGATTGCCCACGTAGATATCCATTTAATTCAGTTCTAATGACGCCATCATGATTGGACTCCATTCTCGATCATGGCGTCACCGATCGAAACTAAAGCGATGAAACAAACTTTCGCCGTTCAATCGAGTCTTCAAAAACACTGTTATGGGCAAATTAGCAAGAACTCAATTTATTTATCTTTTTTAATCTGCTAGAAAATCCTCTGCAACTCCTTTAGGTGCTAGTCATTTGCCGATTTCGGATCAAGGGCATCACGGAGGCCATCGCCAAGGAAATTGAGGGCGAATAGGGTGCTCGCAAAGAAGAGTGAAGGAAAAAATAACAGCAGTCCGCCAGCTTCCATCCGGTCTGCGCCCTCTTTAATCAGAATTCCCCATGAGCTGTTGGGTGGCTTAACCCCCAATCCCAAAAACGACAGCACGCTCTCAAGCAACATGATGCCTGGCACGGCGAGAGTGGTATAAATGATCACGGGACCAATGACATTGGGAAGAATATGCCTGAATAATATCCGTGACCGGCTCAGTCCCAGTGAGACTGCAGCTTCGACAAATTCTTGTTTTTTCACCGACATCACCTGCGCGCGCACAATCCGAGCAATGGTGAGCCAGCCGATCGCGCCAATCGCAATGAACAGCGGGATCAGTGTGGTGATCGGCGCGACATGGTCACGACTGATGCCAGTGACACGAATCACCCAGTGTGTGAAATCTGCTGCAGGTTCATCAACTACCAATGAAAAAAGAATGACCAACACGAGGAAGGGCAAAGCAAATAGAATATCCACAAATCGCATCATGAGGTCGTCGATTTTTCCACCCGCATATCCGGCGACTGCGCCGTAGATCACCCCGATCAATACTGCGACACCCGTGGCCACCAACCCAACGAGTAGCGAAACCTGGCCACCATAAAGCACTCGGGAGAATAGATCTCGGCCAAGTTGATCGGTGCCAAACCAATGACCTACCGATGGTGTTGAATTCGCATTGGCCATGTTAATGGCGGTTGGACTTTTCACAAATGGCATCAGCGGACCGATGAAACACAGTAGGAGAATTACGGTCAAAACGCCCAAGCTGGCAATCGCCGCACGGTTGTGTGCGAGACGATGCCAGGCATCAGCCCAAAGTGAGGAGCCTTTATGAATCATTGGGGAAATTGACTAGAGTTGATATGGTTAGAATAGACCCTCACGCTTTGCGAAGTCGTGGGTTCAGAGCGATTTGCGCAAGATCTGCTAGAAGATTTGCGCCGACGATTAGAAACCCGTAAAAAAGAACCAATCCTTGAATGAGGAAAAACTCACGGTCCGTTGCTGCATTAACAAAATGCTGGCCCATGCCCGGGACTTGAAAAATCGTCTCGATCACAAATGAGCCCGAAATCATCCCTGCAAAGGCTGGCCCGATGAATGCGACTGCTGGAATTAAACCGCCGCGTAACGCATGGCGAATGACAATCCGCGTGCTTGGTGCGCCTTTGGCTTTTGCCGTGCGAATGTAATCTTGTGAAAGGACATCTAACATCCCACCCCGAGCGAGGCGGGCAAGGTAAGCAGCATTGATCAAACCGAGAGTAAATGCTGGCAAAATCCAATCACCGGGCGATGACCACCCAGCAACATTGATCGATTTTAGGCTGAGCCCCACAGCGACCGCAAGGAGTGGACCGATCACAAAACTCGGCAAACAAATGCCAATCATGGCACAGGTGAGGCAGATATAATCGATGTAGGTGTTTTTTTTAACTGCTGCGATGACGCCAGCTGGAATTCCAATCATTAAAGCGATGCTAATCGACAACAGCCCAAGACTTAACGAGACAGGAAACGACTGGCCGATTACCTCAGAGACTTTGACGCCGTCTTTTTTGATGAGGTCACCAAGGTCTTGGTGAACGATGAGATTTTTGAGGTATCGAAGATACTGAATCGGTATCGGTTGATCGAGCCCGGTGTATTCCTTCATGCGCTTGAGGGCATGTTCGGGAATTGCTTTTTCCTCAGCGTACGGGCTACCCGGCATCGCGCGGACCAAAAAAAATGTCAGCGTAATCAAAACGAACAAAGTGATTGCTCCTTGGCCGATGCGACTGAGAATGAGACGAATCATGATAGAAAGGATCAACGTCTAGGAATGAGACGGATGAATTGGTAAGGATTGTTCGCGAGAAGAAGCGGATTCCAGCCTTCCACAGACGGATGAACCAAATAATTGCGCGCCTGCCATGCGACGAGTAGCACGGGCGTTTCATCAACGAAAATGGCTTCTGCCTGGCGGAGCAATTCGAAGCGGCGGTTAGGGTCCGCTTCGTGGAACGACTGCTTTAACAATTTTACATAGGCTGGGCTGTCCCACCCTGTGAGGTTATTGCCGTTTCCAGGCGTCCACATTTCAAGAAACGTCAGGGGGTCGAGGTAATCACCTATCCATCCTGCAGATGCAATGTCGTAATCGAGGTCCTGCATCGCAGTAATGTACGCGTTCCACTCCTTATTTTCGATTTCCACCTCGATGCCAAGTTGATCTCGCCACATCGCTTGAAGGGCTTGCGCTTGAGTGGCCGCAGTTTCACGGCTCGCGATGAGAATCTTTAAACGAGGAAATCCCTCCCCGTTCGGAAACCCAGCCTCCGCGAGTAAACTTTGGGCCTTCTCAATGCCGATCTCGGGTGAGTGCGGGGGCAGATAGTCACCCATCGGCGGCGTCATTGCGTAGGCAGGTGTGTAGCCTCGGAAAATGCTTCCGCAAATCGCTTTTCGGTCGATCACCGCGCTGAGCGCCTTCCGCACGCGGACATCTTCTAGTGGTTTGCGTGTGGTATTGCAGCGGAAAAAGCTTGTCCCTACGTAGAGTTCTTGGCGTAGCTCCTTCGGGTTCTCTTTTTTCATTAGATCCACAATTTCGGGCGTGCAGCCATAAGTCATATGAAGCTGACCATCACGGAACATGCGAGATTCTGTATAAAGATTGCTAATAGGGAGGAAACGAATGCCGTTGAGGACAACGTTCGATGCGTTCCAGTAATAGGGATTACGCTCCACTTCGATGTGGTCGGTGAGTCGCCAAGACTTCAGTTTGTACGGGCCGTTGACGACGATGTTTTCTGAGCGGGTCCATGGGTTGCCGCGCTGGGCGATCGTTCCGTGCTTCAGAACAATGTGGCGGGGCACCGCGGTCCACGTGTAGTGCTTCAAAATTTCTTTAAAATAGGGAGTTGGGCCACGCAAAGTTAGCTTAAGTGTTAAATTATCAACGACTTCTACTCCCACCGTCGAGAAGTCCTTCGTCTTCCCTTGATTGAAGTCCTCAGCACCTTTGAGGAAGTAGAGCATCTCCGCATACTTCGCGCCGAGGTCGGGAGTAAGCAGTCGCTCGTAAGAAAATGCAAAATCCTGTGCGGTCACCGGGACTCCGTCGGACCATTTTCCGTTAGACCTCAACTTTGCAATCCATACGGTTGCGGTTGCGTCGGGGGTTACTTCCGCCGCAGCACCTCCGGGTGTCGCGGTGTCTCGCTCTGGATCGCTCGTGACTAAGCCCTCGAACAAGGCACGTAAAATGTTGGATTCCAATACGCCAGACACGATGTGGGGGTCGAGGCCTTTGGGTTCGCTAGAATTCCCCACCAGCAAAATCCCTTCACGAGTCGCCCGATCCACCTGTGTTTCACGCTGGCAAGAAGTTAGTAGCGCCAAGAAGATTGATGCTAAGGCCAAAAATGAACAACGGACGATCACGCGAGAAATCATGACAAGATGAAACATTTTTGCATTGGAATTCTTTACGAATGTCGAGATGTCAGCGGATTAAAGCAACTCAACCGAAAAGCACACGATGGTGGCCCTCTCCAAATTTGTTCCTTTCAATCAAATGGGGACTGCGTTTGCGATCATTTCATAAAATTTGAACTACCACGATCGCGAGCGCCAAAATCATTCGCCAGCGAACCGTTCAATTAACCTTTTATAAGGCAATCCTCCACTTCTATTTTTGGCGGCCGGTCTTCGACCAGAGTATCTGGCCAAGATTTACAGTGGGCCTGATGCTTGAGCCTTAACGTAGAATTGGAGTTTGAAGTGGATTCCGTTGGCGATAGGGCCGCGCAAATGCTCACGAGCGGTAGGAAACTAATGGGTCTAAAGCACCAGCAATAAAATCACGGGGCACTTGTCATCGATCTGAAGAAAAAATCTTTGGAGTCTATGTGCGCCGTTTTGATTATCATACCAAACCCCCTAGTAATTGGACTTTAGTTCAGAGCGCCAGCGTTTACCTGATCGCGCATCCAACCGTGGATCATCGAGTGGACCTTGTCCGGGGTGGTCCAGCCTTTGGCTACCGCGATGAGATGATCCTCTAGCCGCTTGAGATTGCGGTAGA
>Ga0164294_10001254_pt1 | contig 23682 bp, 31 predicted proteins | sample GEODES005metaG_FD_111479 | JGI IMG/M metagenome (GOLD analysis project Ga0164294, IMG submission 111479) | Oligotrophic lake water microbial communities from Sparkling Lake, Wisconsin, USA - GEODES005 metaG | ecosystem: Environmental > Aquatic > Freshwater > Lake | place: USA: Sparkling Lake...
AGCGAGGAGCCCCGAGCGGGTTGCGAAGGCACTCGCGTCTCGATCCTCGGCGAAGCCCGCCGCGACGAGGGCCGCGATCGCCTTGGTGACGCGGAGCCCGTCTTTAAGGGTGTCGGGCAGGGGTTGGAGGCTACGATCCTCGCGCTGCGCTGCGATCGAGAGAAGAATGGTCTGGGTATCGCTGAGTTTTGGCATTGTGGTGGTTCTCTTTTCGAGGAGAGCAGATCATCTGCTCCCACCAGTCTCAGCCCCGACGATTACGATCGGCGGGGCAGGCGCTCGCTCAAGTCAGCAGCGAGTCGCAACGTGCTGTTCGCTCTGTTGCGCGACGAAGTCGAGCCTGAACATCGCAGTCGCCGATGTGATCGAGCCTTCTCGCCCTCCGCACGGCCCCGGGGCCCAACCCTCGGACCGGAGCGTTCGGTTACCAGCCATTTTGGGAAGACATAATGTAAAGCAAAGCCCTCCATGACTGGATGCGTGTCGGAATAGAAACGTGGGCATTGGGGATAGAGGCATCGGCTGTCGTAGCACTTCGCATGGGCAAACTTGCAGCTGGAGGTGATGTTTCCGGAGAAGAGACCAGGCTTATGGTCTCCGAAAAGGTTCAGGCGGCCTTTGAGATGCAGACGCATCGAGCGCGGTGAATCCAGCGTCTTCGACGATTATGCTGGCATTCACGAGAATGATCCGATGGTCGTAGACGACGACGGCGAAAACGGTTGCGGCGTCCACGAAGGTAGGTCGCGCACGCGCGCCTCCAACAGTTTCAAAAATGTCATTCGCCTTTCGCGGCCTCAGGTCGTGAGGAAGCGACGCGTTGTTTGCGAGCCACACGCCCTTATCTACCCGTCTGAAAATCGAGCGGATGGAAGAACGGTATGGCAAACGGCTGGGCGCCCGATGGCGCCGTACAAGATCAGATCGATGACACGGTTACGGACGCGGTGTTGCGGGCGCGCGGCATGATGCCAGCGGGCGAAGGCAGCGACGAGTGCGATGACTGTCATGATCCCATCCCGTCACGCCGCCGCGCTGCCCTTCCGGGAATCCGCACATGCGTGGCCTGTCAATCGAAACGCGATGCGACGCTTCGGAATGTTGGAATTAACCGTCGAGGCAGCAAAGACAGCCAGTTGCGCTAGCCGACGATTTTTCAAGGCTCAGCGGGAACAGCCTTACGCCGACGTTTCGGTTTGTCGCCGAGCTCAACCCAAACCGGCGCATGGTCGCTGGTCTTTTCCCAGCCACGAACATGATGATCTACTTGGGCGTCGATGAGCCTGTCCGACAGCGCTGGGCTTAGCAGCAAATGATCAATCCTCAGGCCAGCGTTTCGCGCATAGGCATTCCGGAAATAGTCGAAGAATGTGTAAACGACCTCACCCGGGTGGATCGTGCGCAGCGCATCGGTCCAGCCTTGTTCGAGTAGCCGGAAGTAGGCCGCCTTCACCTCCGGTGCGAACAATGCATCGTCGAGCCAGCGTTCCGGCTTGTAGACGTCTAGATCGGTCGGCATTACATTGAAGTCGCCTGCCAGCATCACAGGGAGACCGGAGTCGAGCAGTTCGGCGGCGTGGTTGATCAGCCGGTCGAACCAGCGCAATTTGTAGTCGAACTTGGGCCCGGGCCGCGGGTTGCCGTTCGGCAGGTAGAGACCTCCGATTAGGATACCGTTGATCGCCGCCTCGATATAGCGGCTGTGCGCATCGTCGGAACCGTCGGGCAATCCCCGCCGCGTTTCGTGTATCTCGCCAACACGGCTCAGGATGGCGACGCCATTCCAGCTCTTCTGCCCGTGCCAGATCGCATCGTAGCCTAGGTCCCGGATCGCCGCTTCCGGAAACTTTTCATCCGGCGCCTTAAGTTCCTGCAGACAGACGATGTCGGGCTGCGATTCCGCGAGCCAGCGCAAGAGCACGGGAAGGCGGCCGTTGACCCCGTTCACATTATAAGTGGCGATCTTCATGTTATAGCGCGGGCAGCATTTGATCGGCACGCCCCCATCCTGCGAGCGCCTTCGAGCCGGCGCGTTTAACCAGGGCAGCGGCGTCGCCGACGTGCCATTCCGCTGGGGAGGCAATCGTCTCCATCTCCTTCCAGCTGATCGGAGCTGCCACCGGTGAGCCGGGGCGGGCACGCACCGAGTAGGGCATGACGGCCGTCGCTCCCCGCTGATTGCGGAGGTAATCGACAAAAATTCGGCCTTTGCGCTGAGCTTTCGGCAGCGCGGCCGTAAAGTTCTTGGGGTCAACCTCGGCGACCGCCATCGCGAGCCTATGAGCAAAATCCTTTACCTCTGGCCATTCTGCGCGCGGTGTTAGCGGTGCGATAACATGCACGCCCTTGCCACCAGTCGCCATGGGAAAGGTTTCCAATCCGATCTGCTTGAGGATGTCCCGAAAATGGAAGGCGGCCGAGCGGACCGCTTCGAATGTCAGGCCCTCGTCGGGATCGAGGTCAAACACAAGCCGGTCCGCTTTCTCGACATCCTCGATCCGTGCACCCCAGCCGTGGAACTCGATCGTACCCATCTGGACGCAGGTCATGAGGCCGTCGGAGTCGTCGACATAGAGATACGGCTCTTCGTGACCGTCCTTTTCGCTGATCGCGACCTGGTGAACCGCGGCGCCGAACACGCCAGCGTCGTGTTTCTGGAAGAAGCATTTCTTCGAGCGACCCTGTGGGCATCGCACGAGACTGATGGGACGACTGCCAGCCCAAGGAAGCATGATCTGTGCGACGGCGGCGTAATGGTCGGCAAGCTGCCCCTTGGTGGTGCCGCTGTCGGGGTCAATGACGCGGTCGCGATTGCTGATCGCGACCGCGGAGGCGCCGGATATTGACGTCGCGACGACTGCCTCCGTCTCGAGCACGACGGACTCGGGTTTTTTGTCCTCGCGCAGCCCGAGGTAGCTTGGATGTCGCAGTGTCCCTTCAGTCGTCATTTCCGTGAATGCGATCTCCGCGACGAGCTTCGGTTTGATCCAATGCGCCCCTCTGACTTCCGCGCGGGGCGCATCGACCGTCGCCGTGGCGGTCGCGAGCGGCGCCATGATCTCGCCGAGCCGCATGATCTCATCATTGTCGAAGCCGGTGCCAACCTTGCCCGCGTATCGCAGCTTTCCCTTTTCGTTGACGCCCAGGATGAGCGAGCGAAACCCACGGCCCTTGTCCGACGTCGTCCACCCGACGACGACGAATTCCTGCCGCTTGGTGCATTTGGTTTTGAACCAGCTGCCGTTGCGCGACCCGACATATTTGCCGTCCGCGCGCTTTGAAATTACGCCTTCGAGCCCTGCACCGCAGAATTTTTCGAACAGCGCCTCTCCCTGGCCAACGATATGATCGGAATAGTGGATCACCCCCTGATGGCTTTTAAGGAGGGCCGCCAGGCTCGCCTTACGCTCCAGCAGGGGACGGCCCGTTAGATCGTCGCTATCTAATACCAGGAGATCGAAGGCATAGAATTCGAGCCGCGCAGGCGCGCCCTTGATGGCAGCCTGCAGCGCCTGGAAATTGGTGCGGCCATCCTCGTCGATCACCACGACCTCGCCGTCGAGAAGAACGGATCTGACCGGAAGTGTGCGTGCATCGTCCACGACAGCCGCGAATTTTTCGGACCAATCAAGCCCTGAGCGGGTGAACGCTCGCGCCTGATTGCTCCCGACACTAATGAGGCACCGGTATCCGTCGAATTTCAGCTCATGCAGCCAGGAATTTCCCTCTGGAACATGATCGACAAGCTTGGCGAGCTGAACGGGTCGAAAAGGCGGCGCTTCAGCGTCCGCCTTAGCCTTGCGGGATGTGGATGCCCCGCGCGCCACGTTAGTCAGCCTGATCCATCGCCGTTAGACTCCTGCCTCGGGGAGTCGTTCCGCTGCACCATCCTCTAAACGAGACGTAGCAAATCCGCGTCGTGCGGCAGCGCGTCCCAAACCACAGAGCAATGCTCTCTTAACGGTTTGTGTCTAGGGATGGCTCGCAAGGAGAGCCCCTTGCATAGCTTCTTTACATTAGCAGCGTGACTAAGGATGCAAGCGATCAGATCGTGAGCGAGATACTCGCCATCTCCCGTCGTAATAATGCGACTGCCGGCGTGACCGGTTTGCTATTGTACGACGGCAAGCGCTTTTTGCAGGCATTGGAAGGTAGCGAGGCGGCGGTCTCGACAACCTACGAGCGCATCAAACTCGACACCCGCCACCGAGGTATTGTCCTGCTCAGCTCTAAAGTCGTCGAAGCTCGGTCTTTTGGCGACTGGTCGATGCAGCCGAAAAGATCGCCCAAGCCGCGGGCACGACGATACCGGTTATTGTCGATCAGCTCACAGCGGGTGTGGCGGACGCGAACACGCGGGAATTGATCCGTGGCTTCGCGCGGGTTCGTGCCGCCGCCTGACTACTCTTCGCCTTCAGCCGCTTCATCACCGGCACTTCCAAGCTTCGACAGCTTCTCGACCTTGTGCGGGTCGTTCTTGTCGATCGCATCGGCGCCGCTACTTTTGCGGGCGCCATTTTCGTCGATATTTTCCTGTCGCTGATCATCGGCCATTTGAGTTCTCCTCAAGGGGTCGCTCTTAAACGAACGATCCGACCGAACAGTCCCGAACGAATTGCTATCGTGCGGAGTTAATGTCTGCGGATGGCAAAAACTGGAGGAGGGGGCGATGGATTCGTTGCCGTGGTCGTATCGCGACGGAGATGTTGAGCTCGTAGGAGAAATTTATCCGCCAAATGCCGGTGCCAACGGAGCGACCATTCTGGTCGTTCATGAGGCAGACGGCATCGGTGGAAATGTCCGTCGTCATTGCGCGATGCTTGCCGAGCTCGGCTACCTTGCCGCAGCGGTCGACATGCATGGAGGCGGTCGAGTGCTGGAGGGGGCCGCGATCCAGACGGCGCTCCAAAACTTTCGCGCCGATCATCACTATCTGCGGCGGCGGCTCAATGCCGCTCTTTTGGCCGTCCAAGAACGCAGCGACGTGGATCGTGATCGAATTGGGGCGATTGGCTTCTGCTTCGGTGGCACGGCAGTCCTGGAGCTTGCGCGAAGCGGAGCGCGGCTCAAGGCCGTGGCCAGCTTCCATGGATTGCTATCGACGTCGGCGCCCGCAATCCCTGGCGCGATCAAGGCTCGCATCCTGGTGGCCACAGGCGCGCTGGATCCGCTCGTACCAGCCGTCGATGTGCGCGATTTTCAGGCGGAGATGTCAGCAGCGCAAGCGGACTGGCACCTGATCGTGCATGGCCGCGCGCTTCACAGCTTTACCAACAGAGCCGTCGAGGCGCTGGCCGACCCACGAATGGCGTATGACCCTGTGGCGCACCAACTCTCCTGGGCGGCATTGAAGGCGTTTCTTTCCGACGCGTTGTCAGACGCGCCGACCGATCGGGTAGTCTAAATCAAAATACCTGTCTCGGAGGCTGCGCAGCCGACATCCCGCTCCCATCGCGGCGCCTCAGCTCGGTTCCCGCCGAAAACCGGACGTCCTTGTCGCGATCTGTCGAGAGGCGCCGCAAGGCCTCCTCTTCGAGCTCATCCCATCCCCGCCCCCGATCCGAGCCCGCCGGCACGCGCGGCAGAAGGCCCGGCAGTGCGCTCCAATCGAGTAGCTGCTCGACGGATGCCGCGTTGAGCATGTCGCGCAGATGGTGCGCCGTGACGTAAGCGTCTGGCATCGCGCGATGCACAGGCAGGCCGGTCTGGCGGTCGAGCCCTTCCGGCATCCGCCAGTAACGCAGAACCTGATTGGAGAAGCTTGGGCTGCCCGGCCATAACCTGAGCGCACATTTCCCCGTGCAGATCCAGCGAGCACCTCCGGAGAGTCGCGGTGTACAGAAGCGCTGCTCGAAGGAGGCGCGATGTGCCGCGAGAGCAATCGCTCCGCCCTCCGGTTGTAGAATGGGCGGAGCAGTGTCGCGCCAGAAGGGAGCGCCGGCCACGTCCTGATCCATGATGTGGTGCACCGCCATCGTCACCGGCGGGATCGTCCGGCCAGGATTTACGAGGATCGCCCCACGCGCTTCGTTGACGATCCAGCGGCCATCATCGTCGAGAATGACGTCCTGCCAGCCGATCTCGCACACGTCGTGCGCTGGCGGCCGGGAACCAGTCGTCTCCAGGTCGATCACCCGAATGCGTTTCATGGTCATGCGTGATCATATGGGCTCGATTGATTCGGACCGCGAGTGTCTCGCCCCGGCAACCGCGCATCATCGTTTCGCGTTGAGGAGGTGAGGAGAACGCGATGAAGAAGGACCCGAAGGTTGGCGACAAGGTGAGTTGGTCGAGCTCCGGCGGCGAAGCGCACGGTAAAGTCGTGAAGAAGGCAACCAGCCCAACCAAGATCAAGTCGCACAAGGTTGCTGCTTCGAAAGACAATCCCGAATTCATCATCGAAACCGATGACGGCAAGCGGGCTGCTCATAAAGCCAGCGCGTTGAGAAACGGCTGATCATGACGACGTTCAGGCCAACGCTGAAGATGGCAGCCAATGCCAAAAGGGGCCTTAAACTTCGCGAGAAATTCGGCCGTGGCGGTACCGAGGTCGGCGTCCGGCGCGCGCATCAGCTATCCGAGCGCCACGACGTTTCAGAGGCGGACGTGCAGTCCATGCACAGCTTCTTCGCTCGGCACGGCGTCGACAAAGACGGCAAGAGCCACGAGTGGGGATCCAACACCGATCCGTCGGCGGGATATATCGCCTGGCTGTGGGGCGGAGACGAAGGGAAGCGATGGGCGGACCGAAAGGCGAGCAGTCTAGCCGGATGATCGCCTGGCCATGGACCCATCATAAGCTTACCTTGGCGACAAAGGTCTGCAGCGCCTGCGGCAGGCCGTTCGCTTGGCGTAGAAAATGGGCACGCGATTGGGAGAATGTACGCTTTTGCTCTGACCGATGTCGGAAGAGCGATACTCCAATTTTCAAGGCTGGCGCGCGCTAGATCAGGAACGCGACATTCGGAACCAGGTGCTATCCTCGATGATTCTGTCCGCGAAGGAGAGACCAACATGGCTGACGACAAATCGATCATTGGAGGCGCCGACCGTCGGCAAGTGGCGGGCGACGAGGCCTACGAAGTGGAATATTTCGCGCGCCGGCATGGTATCACCGCTCAGCAGGCGCGGGATCTGATCGCTCAGCATGGGAATGATCGCGAAGCGCTGGACGCAGCGGCGGAAAAAATGGCGTCCTAATGGACGTCGCCATAACGCCTGCGCTTGAACGCATCGCGCGCGTGCTTGCTGCCCGGGCATTGAGCGCAAACGCACAAGGCGCCGAGGTGTCCGCATCGACAAGCGTCGACGCCACTTGGCCAGCGCACCACGCTGACGCCGTGGCGATTATGCGAACCTTGCGCGAGCCTGACGAAGCCATGGCCGCCGTTGCGATCCATCTATCTGGGAAGCCATGGTACTGGCGGCGCTGGGCAGGGAAGCAGAATCTTTGATAAAAAAGGCTCAGTAAAGGTTCGGAGCTCATAGAGGGGGCGTAAAGGGGGAGACGCGCTGGCGCGTCGTCCCCTCCCACCTGTCACGGCCGAACGCCGCCATGGCGCGTGGTACACTCAGTCGCCGGAGGGCGGCCGTATGATGATCACGCCGGCGTCCTCCAGCTGTGCGAGCAGCGCGTCTGCCTTCTCGCCAAACGCGTCCACCGCAGGCCCAGGCTGTCGATCGGTCGCCGGGCTGTCCCCGGCGCCATAAACGCGATCCAGATAGTAGCCGGCCATCTGGTAGTGGGCTCTCACCACGGCCGGGTCTGTTGCCTGCTGAGCCAGCTTGAGCTCAGTCTCCGCCCGTTCATAAAAATAGGATCGATCGCGTCCCATCCCGCGCTCTTACGCTTGTCAGATCTCTGGCCGCCCATAGTCCATCTGGCGGCGGCCGCTCAAGATCGGGGTGCGCGCAAGCCCGTGAAGCCAAACGGCGCGAACAACGTTTTGGCCTGAGAAGAAAAGCAGGAGAGCTGCCATGCCACGTGGAGACAAGTCGAGCTATACGGACAAGCAGAAGCGCAAGGCTGAGCATATCGAAGAAGGCTATGAGGACCGCGGTGTCGGCAAAAGTGAAGCCGAGCGTCGAGCCTGGGCGACCGTGAACAAGGAGTCGGGCGGCGGCAAGAAGTCGGGGTCCGGTCGCGGTAAAGCGGAAAACCATAGCGCCTCGCGGGCCGGTGGTCGCAAAGGCGGCGCCTCGCAAAGCGCGCAACAGCGCTCTGCGGCCGCGAAGAAGGGATGGGAGACCCGCCGCAGGAACGCGAAGGGCTAGCTATGCGCCGTGTCGGAACGGCTCATTTGAAGCGTCCGTTCAGCCGATCTCGGAAGAGGGATGCAAAGTCACGATGCCAAGGAGAATCGAGATGAAAGAGCGATCCCAGCGTAATGTACCCTCTAAGGCTCCGGGTGCGAACATCTCGACGGAGAACCAACCGGAGGGTGCCGCGCGGCGTCCGAGTGATACGCTCGATCGCGAGCCAAAGCGGGACCCTGAAAGCGGCGCCCCAATTCCGGACGACTATGATCCAAAGCGAGCCGTATCATCCAGCTTCTGATCTTGAATCTCGTACCTTCGAGGACGCGCGAACGCACAGCGCGCGCTGCTGCGGCGTGATGAGGGAGAGAAAGAATGGCCGAGAAGAAATGGTCCCAGGATGTGACGGATCACTCCGATGCGCTCGATCTCGATGAAGGTGTCTTCAAGCAAGACAGCGCGCACGCCATCGCTGTGTCGCTCAAGCGGTCCGCTGAGCATAGCAAGCGGCGGAAAGGCACTGCCTTCCAATCGGCGATGAGCATGCTGACCTTCTACATCAACCGGGCCGGTGACAATCTCGATCACACCGAACGCACCAAACTGGAGAAGGCAAAGACCGAGCTGCGTCAGCTGTTCGGCAGAGAGGAGGAATGAGCGGCCCCGCAGGCACAAATCGCCCTAACTTATGTTGATCGTTGCAGTCATCAGGAACGGTTTGGTCAGCGGAGCCTTTGTTTAGATCGACCCTCTTAAAGGGTGAGGGGCACATGACGACGAAAGTGAGCATAAAGGCCGAAGGGGCGAGTGCTTACGTCCATCAGCTCCGCGAGCTGCTGGCGCAAGAAGCCGGTCGCACGCTCGCCACCTTCGCGATCGGTGATCTGGCTATCGAAGTGCTATCCAGCCAGGACTCGATCTGGTGCATTGTTCGCCGGACGCGTAGGGGTGGCCTTGCCGTCCGTGCCGCGTTTATCGGCGGGAAGTTCAACGTCTCGAAGAAGCGGTCGAAACCTGGCGAAAGTCTGCGTTTGGAAGTGCTCAGCGCGATTGGCGTGCATCATGTCGCCTTCTCCGCCGACAGCGACGCGCTTGACCATCTGCGCGTTACGGTCTGGCTGACGCCATCGGCTCCGTTGCTGGTGCCCTTCTTGCCGCGCGATCTCTATCCGCTGGATGAGCGTGACGATCCGCTCGGTGCGCGAGGCGCCGTAGAGGCTGGCCAGCGTGGCCTCAACGCTGGCTTGCTTTATTTTCACGTTGATGAGCCCGATTTTGGAAACGTGCTCTACTTCCAGAACTTGACCGGTCTGAACGACTATTATCGGGCCACGGCGACGAAACCCGACGGATCGGTGGGCGGCATCTGGCCCGAGCTTGGCTATCTGCCGCCGACGCCGCCACAGAGTGGAACGCCGCCGCACGATGCGATGGCCGCGGGAGAGCCGGTGGCGTTATCGGATGCTATCCTCATTTTTCGCGAAGATGGGGCGCCGGGAGAGCGCGAGTCCGCGCGTCAGTTCCTGCAGATGCTTGGGGTGGCCTACCAACGGCTCGATCTCCCGCACACCGAATTTCGCGATTGGATGGAGCGCGCTGACCGGACGCTGGTCGATCTCGACCAAGCTCCCGAGGCGACGATCGCACACTACGGACATCGGTATGTGCATCCTTATGTCGCGGCCGAATATCCCGATATCATGGTGCAGATGTCCATCGTGGCCGCCATCCACGACTGGGGTCGCTGGCACGACCAGCCGCATCCCCTCGAAGGCGTTTTCAAAGCCGGCCTGAAAAAATTTTTCGATCCCAAGCTGGGCGCGCTTCGTCGCTATCTGCCCAATGTTGGCTCCGATAAAGACGCGGATGCGGTCGACAGCTGGTATCTTTATCATCCCCTGTTGAACCTGGGTCGGCTTGCCCTGAACGACGATGAAGAGGCAAAGGCGCTCTTCTTCAAAGCGCTAGAGTTTGGAATAAAGGCGGCGCGCCACTTCGAATATAAATGGCCAGTTCAATATAAGGTCACCGACTTCTCGGTCATTACCGAGGCGGCGGGTGCCGACGGTCGAGGTCAGACAGACGTCGGCGGGGTGTATGCGTGGGTAATGCTCCAAGCCTTCGAAATGACAGGCGAGCAGCGATATCTCGATGAGGCCCGGGCCGCGATCGACGCCGCCATCGGCCTGCGGTTCGAAATCAACTATCAAGCCAATCTGACGGCGTGGGGCGCCGCCGCGTGCATGCGCCTGTGGCGGATCACCGGCCGCGCAGTCTATCTCGAGCAAAGCTATGTCTATCTGGCGAGCTTTCTTCACAATTGCGCGATCTGGGAAAGCGAGCTTGGCCATGCCAAGCATTATAAGAACTTCCTGGGCGCAACCTGCCTGCAGGACGCGCCATACATGGCGATCTATGAGTGCTTCGATAGCTTCACAGCGTTCGAACAATATTTGATCGATAGCGGTCCCGACCTTGAGCCCGCTGCACGAATGCTCGTGTCCGAATACTGCAAATATGCCCTTGATCGCGCCTGGTTCTATTATCCCGATGCGCTGCCCGCCAATGCATTGTCTGATAAACAGCGCGATACCAACGGTCATTTGGACCGATCGCTAAATTTTCCGGTGGAAGATCTGTACGTCGACGGCCAGCCGGCGGGCCAAGTCGGGCAAGAGGTCTATGGCGCCGGTGCGGCGTTCGTGTTCGCGACCCGGGCCTTTTACGCCGTCGAGGATGCTCCGTTTCGCCTTTACTGCGACCATTTTGTCAGAGCGAGCGAGCGGATCAACGGCCAGGCGCTCTCGATCATGCTGGACGGCGGTGAGACGTGCAGCGCTGGTCTGAGCATTGTTCGCCTGAAGCGACGAAAATTGCCCCGACTAACCGTTTCGACAGCCGGCGGCGACGTGTTGCGGCCGATCCGTAGCACCCCCGACCGGATTGATTTCCGCGTGCCCGCCAGTGGGCGATTGATCATCACCTGGAAGTGAAGGAGCGTACCAATGTCGATACTAGACAAGGTGATCGCGGCAGTCACGCCGCCGGAGAGCGAGAAGGCACGCGCTGAGGCGCGAGCCAAAGCCGCGGCTTTGGCCCTTCCCGGCAGCTGGCTTGCCGCAATTCTCGATCATCATCGTGGTATCGAAAGCCAGTTCGAAGCGCTCCGTGCGGCGTCTGGAAGCGCCGCGCGGCGCGAAGAGCAGGAGAAGCTCGCGGAGCTGCTGACAGGGCACTCGATCGCGGAGGAAGCTGCGGTCTATCCGGCGCTCGCCGCCAATCATCAGCCTGGGCATGCTGAACTTGCCTATCAAGAACAGTCAGCCGCGAAGATGGAGTTGGGCTTGCTCGAGCGGCTGGATCCCGACAGCGAAGATTATCTCGATAAGCTTGAGCATATAAGCGGCGCCGTCGCGCACCATGTCTATTCCGAAGAAGGGACGTGGTTCGCCAAGCTGGCCGAAGACGCCGATGCGCCGGAGCAAGAGCTGATCACGGAGCGGTACCTGCAGGAGTATCGCCGCTATATGGGTTGAGCGCTCCGACCATGCGGTCCGCGCCGGCAGCTATGATCCGGCGCGGACGATTCTTCACGATCATCACAAGACGATGGTCAGGGCGCCCGCAGGCGCCGCCCGCATCGCGTCACTTTTCCGAGACGTCCCGAGCGCCGAATTCAGAGAAAGCAGCTCTGATTTCATCTGCGACCGTGTCGTCGTCGATGTCGACGGAGACAGATATCTTGCCGGTGAGCGCTGCGTCATCGCGCTCTGCCTCGCTCGGCGCGCCAGCCGCCGTATCGGCGCCGGCTTTAGTTTCGCCGGCGCTGTTGGCGTCGCCTTCCGCTGACACAAAGATATCGGTACGTTCGACGCCATATTCCTGGACCAGACGCTCGACGACCATGTCTGCCTGACGGCGTGTGTCGAAAGTGGCGGCTAATGTCATACTCATCCGGATCTCCTGTGCTGGCGGTAACGCTCGACAGCGCGGCGGGAGCCCGCCCTGCTCACATTGGGCGATCGAACTCGCGTCTTGCATTGCCGCCAACGTCGTCGTGAATTCGCACAGCGAGCTTTGCAACGCAGGGCGAGCATCCGCGTTTGATGGCCTTTCTCGGAAGGAGCTACCGATCGGTCGCCCTTCTTCGAGGCCGTGGCCGGATGGCTGCTGCGTCCTCCTCAGCATTTCAGGTGTTTTTTGGTAGAGTTATGACTGATCTGGCTCCCATCACGTTCAAGGATCCGGCAATTTTGCTCTCGGGTCCGGTCGATTATTCGATGTATCAGAGTTTTCGAGATCAGCTCGCGGTCGCTGACGGTTCGCCACTGGTCGTCGTCGAGCTGTCAACGCTGGGCGGCGATCCGGAGGTCGCGCGGATGATGGGCGAAGATGTTCGCTTTCATTCCGATCTCAGTCCCGACCGACACTTCATCTTTCTGGGCAAAGCCGCCATTTATTCGGCCGGGACAACCTTTATGAGCTTTTTCGCTCTTGAGAACCGCTATCTCACCCGCGGTACCAGGCTCATGGTTCATGAGCGCAAAATGTCCAAACAGCTCGCGATCGAGGGTCCTCTGACGACTTGTATCGCGACGCTGCAGGCGACATTGCACGAGATCGAGGCATCGATCGCAATTCAAAACGAGGGCTTCGAAAACCTCATCCGGGGATCAAGGATCGAGATGGACGACCTTTTGGCGAAGGCTCCGTCAAATTGGTATATTGAGGCGAACGAGGCATTGGATCTCGGATTGATTGCGGGAGTGATCTAGCTTGGCAACACAGTGAGGCGAACCGGTCTGACCGCATCGATCGAGGGTCAACTGATTACAGAATTGGTTAGGCTGCAGGACCAAGGCGCTGCGATTGCGATGACGGCCGACCGGGTTGGCATTTGGCAGACTGCCGAGTTACTATCTGGGTGCGGAACGAATTTTTGAAGCATGGGTTCGACCCGACGATCATGCCCGACACGTCACAAGATTTGCTCGCTCTTTATTTGAAGAGGCTGGAGCTGCGCTCCACTCTAGGTTCTGAAGAACGGTCGGCGATCCTGTCGCTGCCCGCGGAGATCTGCCGCGTCGATGTCGCACATGACTTCGTCCGCATTGGCCAGCCCGTCGACCATGCGTGTCTCATCGTCGAGGGTCTGGTCGCGAGATTTGCTCAGCTTCGCAATGGTCAGCGTGGGATCGTTGCCCTGCACATCCCAGGCGACATGGCCGACTTACATTCCGTTGTCGCAAAGGAGGTCAGTTGGGCTTTGCACGCGACGACACCCTCGACGATTGCCCGCATACCGCATGAGGCTTTGCGCGAGTTGACCCGACAATACCCGGCCATCGCATTCGCGTTTTGGCGCGACTGCGTCGTCGACGCCTCGGTGCTGGCGCAGTGGGCGCTCAACCTCTCACGCAAGGACGCGGCTGCGCGGGTGGCACATCTTTTCAGCGAGATGCGCCATCGCTACGCCGCGATTGGTGCACTGGAGGCAAACGGCATTCCATTTCCAATTACACAAACGAATCTCGCCGATGCGCTAGGCTTGACCTCGATCCACCTGAACAGGGTGCTGAAGCGGTTCCGGGAGGAAGCCATTGCGGTCAAGACACCGGACAAGGTTGAAATCTACAATGCGCCGCGCTTGGCCGCCTTGGGCGAATTTGATGATGCCTATCTCCAATGTTTGCCCGATCCGCAACCGGCCAGTTGATACGGATCAAGTAAGCAACCGTCTGCTTCGCCAAGCATTTTGCGCGCATGCTCCATCTGCGTCTCAATCTTTATAATGCGACAGGCGACGCCCCCGACGACGAGGGCGCGGACTATAGGGATATGGAAGACGCACGCTTGCAGGCGATCGCCGGAATCCGATCTGTCCTGAGTGCAGAAGTGCTCGATGGCGAAATCAACATGCAGGGACGATTGGAAATCGTCGACGACAGCGGCCACCTGTTGGACACGATCAGCTTCGTGGATGCACTGAACGTCATACCTGCCAGCGGAATACAATCGTCCTAACTTACATTTATCACCGCCCCGCTGGTCGGCCCGATGCGGAACTTTTGCGGTGGGCGGAGGCTTATTTCGCCAACCCTGGGAGATGATAAAATGCTGAATCGGACGATGACATTCGTTGGAATGGGCGTAGCGATGGCAATGAGCAGCGCGGCTCTTGCCGTTCCGACGCCGACCTATCTTGCAAAGGCCGGCGCTGGCGATCTGTATGAGATCCAGTCCAGCAAGATCGTCGCCTCGAGCACGACCAATGCCAGCCTGAAATCCTTTGCAAACGAAATGGTGACCGACCACACCAAGAGCACTGCGGACATCAAGGCAGCGGCGAAGAGTTCGGGTCTGACACCGAAGCCGCCCATGCTGACCCCGAAGCAGACGGCAGATCTGGCCGCGCTTCGCAAGGCGAGCGGGGCTACGCGCGACAAGCTTTATATCACGCAGCAGAAGGCGGCGCATGATGAGGCGCTTGCGCTGCATCAGGATTATGCGTCCTCCGGCGACAAGCCGGCCCTCAAATCGACGGCGAGCGCGATCGTGCCGGTCGTCCAGCATCACATCATGATGCTCGGCCAAATGCCGATGTAACGCGGGCCGTCGACGGCCCAAGTTATTTCAGTGGAGAGAATGATGCTTCGTTCGGTGAACGAGCGCGTGGACGTGCGTGCTTCGCAGTTTTTGACCGACAGCTTCCAGCGAGGTCTGGCGCATTGGAACCGCGAGCGTTTGGCGCCGCGCTTGCCAGCAGACGACTGGCAGCGCGAGCTTGAGCGGGATGTGCGCATGGAGCGGCTCCAGCGCGCGTTTTTGGAGGAGCTGCGCAGCGAAGTGGCCGCGGATGCCGCGAAGGCGCCCTGCGAACCCGACGCCTTCATCGCCTGGTTCGAGGAGCTTAAATCTTCGGGACCAGGGCAGGGGGACTCACTGTTCCCATGGCTTGCCGAAGACGCGAGCAGTGAAGAATTGCGATGGTTTTTCGAACAGGAAGCCGCGGGTGAGGCCGGCTTCGACGATCTGGTCGCACTGACACAGGTGAAGTTGCCGGTTGGGCCCAAGCTCGAGCTCGCACGCAACTACTGGGATGAAATGGGGCGCGGCACTCGTGCCGGCATGCACGGTCCGATGCTCGACCGTCTGGTCGAAACGCTTGCCGTGAACCCGTCGATCGAAACGACGGTTTGGGAGAGCTTGGCGTTGGCGAATGCGATGACGGCCATGGCCACGCGCCGTGACTTTGCCTGGCACTCGGTCGGCGCGCTCGGCGTGATCGAACTGACGGCCCCGGGGCGGTCGGCGCTGGTGGCGAAGGGGCTGCGACGTATCGGTCTGAGCGATCGCGAACGCCGCTATTTCGATCTCCATGCCGTCCTCGACATCAAGCACAGCGAAGCGTGGAATAAGGAGGCTCTGCATCCCGCCGTGGCGGAAGATCCGTCGCGAGCGGTTGCGATCGCCGAAGGCGCGTTGATGCGGCTTCGCTGCGGTGCCCGCTGCTTCGAGCGGTATCGTGCTCACCTCTGGGGCTAACCGGGTCAACTGAGGACCGGGTCAGCCCGAGCTCTGCGCGGCTTTCGTCAGTCTCCTGGTTGCGACTGCTCAAGCTCCTCCGCCATACGAAGATGATCGCTGATCGGTGCCTGATCCGAGGTGGCCTTGGCGCGTAGCGCTTTGTTATCCCCACTCGCTGCATAGCCTCGGACGGTCGCCAATGCCGCCCGATGCGCGAGACTTTGCTGCCGCACGTATATTCGGTCAACGCTGTCGCCATGCTGGCTCTGCAGCGCCGCCAGGAATTGCGACTGATCATTGCCTATACCCGGCGCAGGCGAAGACAGACCTTCCTGCTGCACAATCGCCATCAATCGGTCGCGACTCTGGCTGTGATTTTCGATCATGTGCTGCGCGAAAGCCCGGGTCTGCGGGTTTTTGCTGAGGGCGAGGAGGCTGGTCGCCTCCAAAATCTCGAACGTGTCGGATTGTGCGCTCGCTTGAACGAACTCGCGCGTTTCGCGCGTTTCCGGCGTTTGGGCAGCTCCGGGGAATGCAGCCAAGAGGATAGCACCGGCGGTTAGCGTCATGCTTTGGGGGAGGATCATGGCTGACCCTGCCCGCCGCCGGCACCATAGATATTTCCGGTCGTATAACTGCCATCGTCCTCGGCAAGCCGCACGAAGATGCCAGCGAGTTCGGCGGGCTGCCCTGGTCGGCCCAGAGGCGCGGTACCGCCAAAGGTGACGAGCTTGGCCTGGGAAGCGCCACCCGACACCTGTAACGGTGTCCAGATCGGCCCCGGCGCGACACCGTTGACGCGGATACCCTTGGGCCCGAGCTGCTTGGCCAACGACTTTACATAGTTCATCGTCGCCGCCTTCGTCTGCGCATAAGCGTAGAGGTCGGGGTCCGGATTGTAGGCCTGCTCGGACGCGAGGCCGATGATCGCCGACCCGGGTTCGAGATGCGGAACCGCCGCGCGAATAATCCAGAACGGCGCGTAAATATTGGTTTTCATCGTCCGATCGAATTCCTCGTCCGTGACGTCTAGGATCGAAGGGATGGATTGCTGACGCGCAGCATTGCACACGATGATATCGAGCCCGCCAAGCGCGCTGATGGCGCGGTCGACCAGTTCCTTGCAGAACGTGGCGGTCCGTAAGTCGCCTGGGAGTGAAACACCCTTCTGGCCCGCCTGTCGGATCAGGGCGATCACCTCGCGGGCGTCGGGCTCTTCCTCCGGAAGATGGTTGATGACGACGTCGGCGCCTTCGCGCGCAAAAGCGATGGCGGCAGCCCGGCCCATGCCCGAGTCGCCGCCGGTGATCAGCGCTTTACGACCGCGCAGCCGCCCACTGCCGACGTAGGACGCTTCGCCATGATCTGGCCTTGGCTCCATCTTGGAGGCCAGACCGGGCCACGGTTGCGATTGGGGCTTGAAGGGTGGCTTGGGATATTTGGTACGGGGATCCTGTTTTCCGCCGCGACTGGACGGTGGATCGGCTTGCGCTCGGACCGGAGCGGCGATCGCTGAAGCCGCCGCGCCGAGCGTGGCGGCTGTCATCATCTGTCTGCGCGTAGCGTCTTCCATCAATGCTTTTCCCTAAAGACGTGGTTCCAGCAACATTCAGGACTGTCGCATGGTCCGTCGTCGCGCCGGCAATTCCAAACGCGACAGTCGGTCGGCCCGTTCCTCGCACGAGCGAACGGCAGCATGCCGGATGCCATCATGCGCGAGCATCCGGATCATGCTCTTCGTGCCGTTTGGCCTGCAGATCGTAATAACGGGCCAGTTGAAGATGAGCGTGAGCTGCGCCCGGATCCAACGCGGCCGCCGCGGCGTCGCGCTCTTCCTGAGCCCGACGCCGGAAATAGGCCACATCATCTGAATCCGGCTTTCGGGTCATCCTGTTTTCCGGGGCCGCTCGATCGGCAGCGTATCGGTGGTTACTTTTGGTTGGCTGCCGCTGGCGCCGCAGGGCGATCGCCCGCGCCGCGACGGTCGCTGCGTGGGCCGGTCGATGCAGGCGTGTTCGGGCTGCCCAGTCGAACGAGCAAAGTGGCAAGCGCCGCCCCAACGGCAGCGCCGATACCGATCGAGGCCGCAGGGTGGGACGCGGCCTTGCGCTGAAGATCTGCGACCAGGTCGGCAGCTTCCCGCTCACTCGCCGCTGAACCAAAATTGCGGAGTTTCTGGCTTGTGGAGGTAATCAATTCCCGCACCGGTTCTGGTATCGGCAGCGACTGTGACGTCACCAACCGCTCCACCGTGTCAGCCGCGTCGATTACGGCACTCGACCAAGTCGCAATTTTCGCATCGGCAGCGTCGAGCAACGTTTGCGGCACGAAAGAGCCGCTCGATTTGGCTGGCGCCGATGCGCCAGAATTCAACGAGCCGTCATTGACGCCTGATTGCTCCATCACTTCCTCCAAGCTTCCGGCACCACGGGTGCCGCTTGGAAGGTTCAACTGGCAGATAAACGGGTCGTTCCCGGAGAGACAGTCTGCATTGTGAAGCAGATAGCGCACGACAATCGCTTAAGAGAATGTGGTCTTAGGAATGTGCGTGATCCGGCAGGCGAGATCAGCTTCCCCCGATGCCACAACATAAAAATCGCCGGCGTCGACAATGCCTGTCGTGAACACGACATCTCTCAAATAGAGTTGATGCTCGATAGGCTGCGTCAGATCGGGCGCGGCCTCGAGCAACGGCGCGTCATGCGTATAAACGACCTTCGATGGGTCATCGCGGTCGAGTATAGACCAATAGGTTCGGTAGATCCCCACGATCTCCTTGGGTTCTACCCCGTGCCAGAGCGTCAACCATCCACGCTCCGTCAGAATCGGTGGCGTACCGCCGCCCATGCGTGCGGTCGCAATCGTGTTCGATGCGGGTCGTATCCCTGGGTTGATATGCGGCTTCCAATGTCGCGCATCCGGAGACGTCGCGAGATTAATGGAAGGTCCTGCCCGCCACTCGCTGCCCGGCGGATACGCAAAATAGAGATCGCCCAAGGGGCGGGTCTGCGCCCAATATTGGCCGTTGATACGGCCTTCGAAGATCAGCATGTCTTTGTTCTGATGGTCGAGCACAACGTCCTCAAACCGCCAATCCAGACCATTATCGGACCTATATAACGTGGTCGAGTGACGTTCCGGGCTCACCGAACAGGTGGTCATGAACCATGTGTCGTCAATCTTGCTGATCCGGGCGTCCTCCAGACCATACATCTGAAAGCTGCCCTGCGGGGCAATCACTTTGTCGTAATGATGTTTGATGACCGTAAGGCCATCGGCGGAGAGCTCGACCGGCAGCAACCAGGCCAACGACGTGAGCGCCATCACTTTCCAGCCGCCCCCGACAAGCGTAAATTTGCGCGGATCGCGGGTATCCGCGAGCTCGAGCGGCCATGCGTCCAGCACGTACCCGCCTTCGGTCCAGCGGATATTGTGGACCTTTCCGTTGAAGATGGGTGTCCGCAGGGCTTCCGCCACCCGCACCATCATCAGCAGATTGCCGTTCGGAAGGCGGGTGAGGGCGGGATTGAAGGCGCCGAGGCAATAGGTCTCGACGCCGAGCTGACCCGCCATTGGCGATTGGGACAGATCGATATCGTCGGGCACCAGCACGAGCCGGTCGATCTCGAAAGACATGACCGCTACTCCTTTGGCTGTTGTCGTGGCGCGATGGTAAGCTGCTGGACGACCGCGCGCTGCGGCTGCGTCAGGACATAATGAACGCCGACCGCGATATCCTCGGCTCGGAGCATTTCGTCCCTTGTAATCATGGCTTTCTGTTCATCAGCCGAGATCTCGGGATATTGAAAATCAGCTCCGGTCTTGCCGGGTTCCACGAGGCTGACCTTGACGCCCTTGGGCGCGAGTTCCTTGCGCAAGGCTTCGGAGAAGCCCTGGATGCCATATTTCATCCCAGCATAGACAGTCGATCCGGCGCCCAGAACGTATGCGCTCATTGAGCCGATCAAGACGATGTCACCGTGGTCTGCGAGCATCTCAGCGGCCGCATGCGCGCTAAGCAGGTAGGCCGTGAAATCCGTCGCAATCGCGTAGCGCAAGTCACTTTCACTCATTTCCATCAAGCCCTGCGCGGGAACGGCCGCATTGATGATGGCAATGTCGAGACCGCCGAGAAAGTCGCCGCCTTCACGAAAGAAGCGCGTGATATTCTCGGGTTGCGCCAAATCGATTGCAAGACCGCCTCCTTCCCCCACCTCTCTGATCCGGATAAGTGCATCGTCCAGATGCGCTGGGTTACGACCGCAGATGAAAACCTTGGCGCCGTAGCTTGCCAGCAATACGGCGATCGCCCGGCCTATGCCGGTTGTGCCGCCGCTGATGATGGCGCGTTTTCCCTGCAATGACGGTTGGTCAGTATGCGCATCGACGGTTTCGGTCATCGCTACCCCTGTTCGAATAAAGGAGCCCATTGGGTCAGAGCCGTCTGCTGAACGCGCTCGTGATCGCAGCGTTCAGTCCGCCCGCCACTTTGAAAGCGTAAGCTTCGATGTCGGCCGAGTTTCGGCGCCCATGCTATTTTGGGCGGTCTGGAGGGCCCAACGCTTGCGGGCCGAGCTCATCGCGCAAACCACGTCGGACGGGATCCACAAGCGGTAATCGCGCATATGCGCGTCGGCGGCCGTGAAGAGGACGCAGACGTCCGCAGCCATGCCTGCGAGCACCAGGCGTTCGACGCCCAGCTTGGGGAGGAGCACGGGCAGATTGGTCGCGTAGAAACCGGAAAATTGCGGTTTTATGATGAAATAATCTCCGTCGCGCGGTGCGAGGGCTGATATGATATCGACGGCGCGAGAATTTTGCAGCGCGCGCTCGACCAAGCGATATCGCTCCGAATGCCATTCGCCGAAATTGTCGTTGATATAGATCACGGGAACACGCTGCCTGTCTGCGGCGGCCCGTAATCTTGCGATGGCCTGCGCCGCCGATCGGATTGCGGGCAGCATTTTATCGGCCTCGGGAAACTCCAAGGTCGAGATCATGTCGATGATCAGCAGCGCAGACTGATCACGCGGCGTATCGCGAAACGGAGCCGTCGCCCTCGCGCGAGTTTCTTGGGGCCTCTCTTTGACCGACATAAGTAGGTGACGCGCGCGCACCTTTCCGGTTCCCGTTACTCAGGTCCCAGCGTGCAGCAGAGACTCTGAACGATCACAGGCTCGCCGCGTTGAACTCCTGACAACAGGGGTAACCGTCATGACGAATGCGATAACACTCTTGAAGGCCGACCATCGTAAGGTCGAGGATCTCTTTTCCGAATATGAAAATGCCAGCGGCGCGGTCGCCAAGCGCAAGCTCGCCGAGCAAATTTGTCTGGAGCTCACGGTCCACACGCAGATCGAAGAAGAGATCTTTTACCCGGCCTGCAAAGGCAAGGTCGAGGCAGATTTGCTCGACGAAAGCTACGTCGAACATGACGGCGCGAAGGTTTTGATTGCCGAGATCGAAGGTGGGAAGCCGAGCGACGACTTTTACGACGCCAAAGTGACCGTGCTTGCCGAACAGATCAAGCACCATGTCCACGAGGAGGAAGCGTTTCTAAAGGGCTTGTTCTCGCAGGCAAAGCGCAGCGACATCGACTTGGACGCGCTCGGTGCCGAGCTCGAAGCGCGCAAGGAAGAACTCGTCAAAAAGTACAAGAAAAAGCTGCCGACGCCCGAAGCAAGAACGTTCGGGACTGTATCGTTGGCAAAGTGAGGTCGAATGAGCCTCCCGCAGCGCCGTGGTGGGACACCTCGCTTGAGCCGATGGAAGCCAAGTTGGTTTCGGAACTGCCAGACGGTGGCTGGCAGTTTGAACCGAAATGGGATGGCTTTCGATGTCTGGCGCACTGCCGAGGCGGCGGCATCGCGCTGATCTCGAAGTCCGGCAAACCGCTCGACCGATACTTTCCCGAAATGGTGCATGCGCTTGCTGACCTGCAATTCGATGACGTCGTTCTCGATGGCGAACTGGTGGTGGCGCAGGGCGAGCACCTGTCTTTCGGCGCGCTTCAGGCGCGTTTGCACCCGGCGGCATCGCGGGTTGAACGTCTTTCCAGGGAGACCCCGGCGCAGCTCATCCTCTTCGATTGCCTTGTAGGAGACGGCGAAAGACTGACGTCGTTCCCATTGTCTCGGCGTCGCCGAGTGCTTGAGCGCTGTGTTTCCGGAAAGCTCGGGAAGCGGCTGATCCTGTCCCCGTACAGCCTGGATCGGACACAAGCGGTGGGATGGCTCGCGCGATCGGGCAGCGCTTTGGATGGCATCATCGCAAAGGTACGCGAGGGGCCGTACCGATGCGGTGAGCGCGCGATGGTAAAGTTGAAGGAGCATCGCTCCGCTGACTGTGTGATTGGCGGCTTCCGCTACGAGAGCAACGGACCGCTGGTCGGATCATTGCTGCTCGGGCTGTACGACGACGAAGACAATCTCAACCATGTCGGCTTCTGCTCTGGTTTGGCGGACGACGAGAAACCGGAGCTTACCAAGAGGCTCGAAAAGCTGATCAGTCCGCCGGGCTTCACGGGAAACAGTCCGGGCGGAAAGAGCCGCTGGGCAACCGCGCGTTCCGCAGAATGGCAGCCGCTGATCCCTGAGCTCGTTGTCGAAGTGCTTTACGACCAGGTCACCGACAATCGCTTCCGCCACGGCACACGCCTGTTACGCTGGCGTCCAGACAAGGCCCCGGCACAATGCCGTTCCGATCAGTTGCACCGCGAGCTCAAGCCATCGGAGCTTGCGGACGTCTTAGTTTAGCATTTGTGAAAGCAGCGCCCCCGGCACGAGCGCTGCTTTTCACCTTAAGCCGGAAGCGATCGATAACGCGGCAGCCAGATCGACCTTCAGCTCGCGATTCCGAAACCGCAGCCGTCCACAGAGTCGAGAAACGCGCTTGCGGTTGTGTCAGACCAACGGGCTTTTGACTCGTTCGGCTCACGCGAAAGCGCGAGGTTAGTGATGGGGACGGCATCACCGCGTGATCAATAGTTAAGGGTCAGGGTTCTGCTGGCTCTCTAACGTCACGTTCTCTGATCCAATGCGGAAGACAGGGTTGAACTAGTCGTCAGTGCCCGTCCAATCCTTGCTAATCCGATACGGCCAAAGCTCGCTTTGGTTGGCATAGTAATCGACCGATCTATGAGCATGATCGGTCTTTCGCTCGGGGGGGGGGGGCGCCGTCATGCGTTTTAGCGCAGAGCCTGCGACAAATGGCTGTGCGCTCAGGTCGAGTCTCACGCTCAGATCCGTGTACCAATGAGCTGCGAGGTACGGAACGATTGGGAGCGTAGGATAATCAAGATGGGAGCGCGCTGCTATCGCAAAGCGAGCCTTCTCAACGAAGGGGTTGAACCTGGCTAAATGTAAACCAATGGCTACAGTCTCGTCACCGTCCGAATATCTGGATAGTTTGAGTTTCGGGTAGGAAACGAGAGGAACCTGCTCCGCTGGCAAGCGCTTGTTAGGGTATTCTTCATCGGAGCTACCCATGCGAGAAACCGTCCAGGACGACGCCCCAGTGGTGGCGTCGAAGAGCAATGCTGCTTATGACTTTACGGATAGTCTGATCGACGGAAAAGGAGGCTCCGTTGCTGCGCGCGCCGTGACGATCAACCGGCCAGCGGCCGAACTATATTGCTATTGGCGCGACCTGACGAACTTGCCCTCGTTCATGGACAACGTGGTCTCCGTCACCGCTCACTCCGATCGCTCCCATTGGGTCGTAAAGGCACCGGGCGGCAGAACGGTCGAGTGGGATGCCCGCATTACCGAAGATACGCCGAATGCGCTTCTGGCGTGGACATCGGAGGAAGGCGCGGACGTGGCCAACAGCGGCCGCATCGAGTTCCGCGAGGCCGGCGCGCGCGGTACGGTCGTAACCGCCACCATCGCTTACGACCCG
>Ga0164294_10001255_pt1 | contig 23677 bp, 34 predicted proteins | sample GEODES005metaG_FD_111479 | JGI IMG/M metagenome (GOLD analysis project Ga0164294, IMG submission 111479) | Oligotrophic lake water microbial communities from Sparkling Lake, Wisconsin, USA - GEODES005 metaG | ecosystem: Environmental > Aquatic > Freshwater > Lake | place: USA: Sparkling Lake...
ATTGGTATCTTGGCTGGGAAGATCGGTTTTACATGACGAGCTTGGAATTTAGGTTAAATCCCATCGCACAAGACCTAAAATTGACGCAAGAAGAACTGTTAAGGACTCCGCGAGCTGTGGACTCCATGTATGTCGTATTGCAAAAGGGCAAAAAATGAACATTACTAACGAGCTGGGATTGAGCACCGACATTGCGTCACAGGTTGACCCGACGCTAGAACCTATGAATGACACAGACTTGGAAGCCATGATGGGTCAAGAGATCACAGACGCTGTGAGCTACATCGACTCTGACTTGAGTCCTATCCGCGCTCGCGGTACTGAGTATTACCGAGGAGACCCCTTCGGCAACGAGGAAGAGGGACGATCACAAGTCGTGGCGATGGAGGTGCGTGACACCGTATCTGCCATGCTGCCGTCTTTGATGAAGGTGTTTTTTAGCAGCGAGAACACAGTCGAGTTTGTCCCGCGTGGTCCAGAGGATGTGCAAAGCGCACAGCAAGCTACCGACTACTGCAACTATGTTTTCAACAACGACAACAACGGTTTTATGGTGACATACGCCACATTTAAAGACGCTTTGGTCAGGAAATGTGGCATCGTTAAGGTCTACATCGAGGACTCGGAGTCGGTGCGAATTGAGGAATATTCGGGGCTAGATGACCAGACCTTGCAGATCGTCATGCAAGAGGGCGACGCAGATGTGCAGATCGTTGCAAGTTACCCAGACGAATCCATGCAGGGCGCGATGCAGATCGATCCGATGACTGGAATGCCGATGCCCCCAGCGATGATGCACGATGTGCAGATCAAGAGAAAAATCGTTGACAAGCGTATCCATGTGGCATCCCTTCCCCCAGAAGAGTTGCTACTGTCTCGCCAAGCGATGTCGTTTAAGGACGCACCTTTTATCGGTCACCGCAAGATGGCGACTGTGGCTGAGTTGATTGGCATGGGCTACGACGAAGACGAGGTGATGGACTATGTTGGCTCGTCAGACTTGTACGACAACGAAGAAGCTCTCGCACGCCAGCCACTCAGTAACTCTCAGTTCTTAAATGAGAGCGCGAACCCGATGATGCAGAGAGTTTTGTACATCGAGGGATACGCCAAGGTTGACTTTGATGGCGACGGCATTCCTGAGTTGCGCAAGATGTGCTTCATGGGTTCTGGCTACAAGATGGTTAGAAACCTGCCAGCGTCATACATCCCATTTGTTGAATTTCCTTGCGATCCAGAACCCCACACCTCACCACTTGAGGCTATGTCGATTTTCGACATTACTAGAGACTTGCAGGAGATTAAGTCAGAAGTCATGCGTAATACGCTTGACTCTCTGGCGCAGTCGATCCATCCCCGCACCGTGATCGTTGAGGGTCAGGTCAACATTGACGACGCACTAAACAACGAGACGGGCGCGATCATTCGTGCGCGTGCTCCGAACATGGTGCAGCCGTTGGTTACTCCATTCGTCGGACAGGCTGCCTTCCCTGTGCTCTCTTACTTGGACGAGATCAAGGAAGGTCGCACAGGAATGTCCAAGGCATCTATGGGCTTGAACCCAGATGCGTTGCAGTCGAGTACAAAGGCTGCCGTGGCTGCCACAGTAAGCGCCAGCTAAGGACGCATCGAGCTGACTGCGCGTCTCATGGCTGAAGGCATGAAGGAACTGTTTAAGACAATTTTGTTTTTGGTTACTACACATCAAGACAAACCCCGCATGATTCGCTTGCGCAACAAGTTTGTGCAGATTGATCCACGCGGATGGGACGCGACGATGGATGTCAACATCAATATCGGTCTGGGCAATGGCGATGCCAATGAGCGCCAGATGCAGCTCATGCAGGTACTCGCCAAGCAAGAATCCATCTTGACCCAGTTTGGCTTAGAGAATGTGGTGGTGACTCCGCAGATGTATGTCAACACGCTGAAGCGGATTGTTGAGATGTCAGGCATCAAAGACCCATCGAGCTATTTCAACGACATACCAGAGGGCTACAAGCCCCCGCAAGCACCGCCAAAACCAAGCCCCGAAGAGGTTTTGGCGCAGGTGCAAGCAGAGTCCATTCGTGCAGATATACAGAAAAAGGCTGCCGATCTTGAGTTACAGCGCCAGAAGATGATCATGGACGACGACTTCCGACGCGATCAAATGAGTCAAGATAGACTACTTAAACAAATGGAACTTGAGTTAAAGTACAACACACAACTGAATACCGCACAAATTGTTGCGGAGCAGAATGTCAACCGAGAGGTTATTCGAGAGCAAGGCGCGTTGGCGCAACAAGCTATGGCGCAAGCCCAGCAAGCACCAATGCAACCCATCAACCCCACAGGAATGGTGTAAAGATTGAGTAAACAAGAAGAAGATGTAAGAAAAGGCAAGAAGGCTGAGTCGCTTATCGCTGACGAGGCTTTCTCAACTGCATTACTAAAAATGGAGAATGATGCCGTCTGGTTTTGGAAAGATACGAAACCAGAGGACATCACGAAGAGAGAACACGCTTGGCATATGCTGCGTGCGATTGACAACTTCCGAACCGAGATCAGCAAGATCATGGACAACGGGAAAGTCGCACAGCGCCAGATTGAGCGTGAACAGAAATCGTTGGTGTAAAGGAAGTAGGAAATGGAAATAACACAACCTATGACCGTAGCTGATGCAGCTAGTGCTCTTGATCAGATGATGTTGCCGTTGGACGGAGAACAGCAGAAAACTGACAAGGCGCGTTTGACTGAGGATAACTCCGAGGTCGCGGTCTCTGTCGATGAAGAACTCGATGTGCAAGACGACGAATTGAGTGACGAAACGACAGAGGAACAGTCTGAAGAAGGCGAAGAAACCGAAGAAGAAGAACAGCAAGCAGAGGTCTACACCGTCAAGATTGACGGTAAAGAGGTCGAGGTCACGCTAGACGAACTTCAAAAAGGATATTCCCGAACTCAGGACTACACACGAAAGACACAGCAAATTGCAGAGACCCGTAAGGCTGTCGATGCAGAGGCTAGTGCGATTCGTGCCGAGCGTGAACAGTACGCCCAGTTATTGGGAGCGTTGAAACAGCAACTTGAGTCAACTGAAGCACCTGTCGATATGGATCGACTCTATAACGAAGATCCAATCGAGTGGGTGAGACAGTCAGAAGTGATGCGCCAGAAGCAAGACAAACTCGCAGCTATTCAATCCGAACAGCAGCGACTGTCCCAGCTCACAGCGCAACAAAGAGCACAGGAGATGAATGCTCACCTTGCGACACAGCAAGAAGCCCTGATCCAAGCTGTACCCGAATGGAAAGATTCCAAGAAGGCACAGGCTGAAAAAGCTCTACTCGTCGAATTCGGTAAAAAGATCGGATTCAGCGATGATGAACTCAAGAATGTTTATGACCACAGAGCTGTCGTTGCGTTGCGTAAAGCAGCGCTCTATGACCAGATGATGTCCAAGCGCGGACAGATCAAGCCAGTAGTCAACAACGGTCCTCGCCCCGCCAAGCCTAGTGCAGCAGGTCGCGTCTCTACAACAACTGAAAGTACACGCGCAAAACAGCGTCTTGCAAAGTCTGGTCGCGTCGATGATGCGGCTAAAGCAATAGAACTTTTACTGAAATAGAGGCACTTAAATGGCAATCGTAACCAACACATTCACCACATTCGATGCAAAAGGTATTCGGGAAGATCTTTCCAATTTGATAACGAATATAGCACCAGAAGAAACACCGTACATGAGCAACATTCGCAAGGAGTCGATCAGCAACTCTTTGTTTGAATGGCAGACAGACACACTCGCAACCGCAGCAGCTAACAAGCAGCTCGAAGGCGACGATGTGACTTCTTTCGATGCTGTTACTGCTACTGTGCGTCTGCAAAACTACGCTCAGATCAGCCGTAAGACTATCGTCTTGTCTGCAACTGAAGAAGTTGTAAACAAGGCAGGTAGAAAATCTGAATTGGCATACCAAATTGCAAAACGCAGTAGCGAGCTAAAGCGTGATCAAGAATTCACAATGCTTAATGGCGCTATCGCTGCTGCTGGTAGCACTTCAGTCGCTCGCGGTACTGCTTCTTTGCAAGCGTTTATCAAGACGAATGTGGATATGCAAACCAACGGTGCTAGTCCATCGTATACAACTCTGCCTAACAGCTCTCGTACCGACGGCAATGTGCGTACCTTTACAGAGACCATCTTGAAGAATGTTATTCAACAAGTTTGGACTGCTGGCGGTACACCGAAAATCTTGATGGTCGGTCCTGTTAACAAGCAGCGCGTCTCTGGCTTTGCTGGTATCGCATCTTCACGCTTCAACATCGATGGCGGTGCTCGTCCTGCAACAATCATCGGGGCTGCGGACATTTATGTCAGCGACTTCGGTAATGTCACGGTTATTGCTCAAAGATTCCAGCGCGAGCGTGATGCTTTCGTGATTGATCCAGAGTACGCAGGTGTTGTGACTTTGCGTCCATACCAACAAATTGAGTTGGCAAAGACTGGCGACGCTGACAAGCGTATGCTGATCGTTGAGTTTGGACACAAGGTATATGCAGAAAATGCCCACGGCATTGCTGCTGACTTGACCACTTCTTAATTGAACTAGCGAGAGGGTCTGGGGCAACTCAGACCCTTTTTTACATGAGTGAAAAAAGATTATTTAGCACAGACGAAGATCAGGGAATAACCCGTTATTTCCATTACGACGAAGAGACAGATAAGGCAACGATTCAGACACAGCAAGATGTGACTGCTGTCATTGAAGAAAATAAACAAGATTACGCACAGGTTGATGAGCGTGCTCGCTGGAGTGAGTGGAACAAAGTTGCCAGCATCCCTATGTCTATTTACTTTCAGCTTAAGGCTGAAGGCAAGTTAGATGACCAAGCGTATATGAAGCGCTGGTTAAATGATCCCGAAAACAAATACTTCAGAACAAGATCAGGACAAGTATGACCCAAAACTACATTGCGGTATGCACACCAGCGCGTGACATGGTTCACGCAAACTTCACCTTCTGTATGGTGAACATGGTAGCATATCACACGATCAACACAACTGATGCGGTGTCCTTGAAAATTATGCAAGGCACTCTCATTCAGAACCAGCGTGCTGATCTGTGCCTAGACGCAATGAGAGAGGGCTGCACCCATGTCCTATTTATTGACTCAGACATGACCTTCCCGCAAGACATGATCGAGAGACTTCTTGTGCATGACTTAGATATTGTGGCAACGAACTGTGCAAGGCGCAGGATGCCGACAGGTCCAACTGCACAGCGCTATGGCGAGAATGGTGAGAGAGAACTCATCTACACAATGCCAGACTCCACAGGCATCGAGGAAGTTGGCTCAATCGGTATGGGCGTGATGCTGATCAAACGCAAGGTCTTTGAGGCGTTAACTGAGCCTTGGTTCGAGACTCCTTGGCGTACCGATAAGCGTGGCTATATTGGTGAGGACATATTCTTCTGCCGTAAAGCACAGTCGGCTGGCTTTAAAATATGGATTGATCACGATGTCTCAAAAGAGATTGGACACATCGGGACATTTGAATTTAAGCACGATCACACTTGGGTGATGCGTGACTTAGAAAAAGCACAAAAGGCTGAAAATGGCGCTCACAACCTATGCTGAACTGAAGACCTCGGTCGGGGACTGGCTTAATCGCACAGACCTGACGACTGCTATTCCTGACTTCATTAGTCTGGCAGAGGCTCAGATCGAGAGAAACTTGCGCACCAGACAGATGATCGTGCGTGCTACCGCATCAATCGCTACCGAATACTCGGCAGTCCCCAATGACTTCTTGGAGGTTAAGTCTTTCAAGCTCGATACCAATCCAGTCACACCATTGGGGTTTGAGACTATCGACTCAATGGACACCTTGGCGATTACTTATAGCTCGGCTGGTAAACCTATATTTTTTACGGTTGTGGGTGAGCAGTTTCGCTACCTACCAGAACCAGACACCGCATATACAGGTGAGCTTATTTATTACGCAAAGTTGAGTAAGTTATCAACTGCAAACACAACAAACTTTTTACTAACTGCTGCACCTGATGTTTACTTGTACGGTGCTCTCATGCAAGCAGCACCGTACCTGCAAGATGATGCGAGAATTGCTGTATGGGCATCGATGTACCGAGCTGGTCTTGAAGAGGTCACGCAAGCAGATGATCGCAGCTCTACAACTGGCGGTGTATTGATTGCACGCGCAAGAACTTTGGGATAACAGATGCTAGTGAACACAACAAAAGGCGAGATGGATGTCTCCTTGCTGGAGAAGCGAGAAGGCACTACCGACAACGACAACGAGACGACAAGCTGGGTTGAATATTGGCTAGAAGGCGAGCTTGTGCATCGCTCAGTCGATATGACCTTAAAACGCAATGTGACTGGTGAAGCAGTCGCTCAATCTTTGGGTTGAAATTTGAATTGGGTTTAACCCAAGAAGGGAACTATCATCGCAAACACACAAGCAATGTGTACGAGTTTTAAAGTTGATCTGCTCAACGCTGTACACGCATTTTCTACTAGCGTCCCAGCTCACACCGCAGCGACTGCCGACACCTTCAAAGCTGCCTTGTACTTGGCATCTGCAACGGTCAACGCAACGACAACTGCCTATTCAGCAACTGGTGAGGTGTCAGGCACTAACTACACGGCTGGCGGTGCTACGGTGACATTTGGCACAGCGCCAAGCTCTACCAGCACGACAGCATTTGTGACTCCAAGTGCCAGCATCACATATTCCAATGTGACCCTATCAACTGCCTTTGATGCCGTATTGATCTACAACTCAAGCCAGTCTAATAAAGCAGTCAGCGTCCACACCTTCGGTTCTCAGACCGTAACGGCTGGAACATTTACCTTAACCATGCCAACAAATGATTCAGCCACAGGCTTGATCAGACTCGCTTAGTAAGGAGGCAGCAAGATGGCTGCTTACGGCTCTGGCTACTACGGCAAGGGTGTTTATGGCATCGGTAATGTTGTCATTAGTGGCAACTCGTCTACTACTGCGGTTGGCACATTACTAGACGACAGATCAATCCAAGAAGACGGCAATGTCGCCACGGGTAATGTCGGAACGGTTGGCATTTCTTTAAGTTTTGCCATTACAGGTAACGATTCAACCTTATCTGTTAACTCAGTCTTAGTATCTCCAATTCTTACAGGTAGCTCGTCAACTGGTGCTGTCGGCACGATGTCGCCAGAGACAATCTCCTTTGTTGCTATTACTGGTGTTGAAGGTACTGGCGCAGTCGGTAGCGTTACAAATGTCATCTCTATTGCGATAATAGGGGTTGAGGCATCTGGCTCGGTCGGGACAATGATTGGCTTTGGCTGGGGTGCAATACCAGACACGGCAGAGACTTGGACGGCAGAGACAGATACGCCAGAGACTTGGACAGCAATCGCAGACAATTCAGAAACATGGACGCAAGTCCCAGCATGAAGGTGAAATATGGCAGATACCACAACAACCAACCTATTACTTACTAAACCCGAAGTCGGGGCTAGTACCGATACATGGGGTACAAAGATCAATACCGACTTGGACTCGGTAGATGCAATCTTTGCAGCAGCAGGTACTGGAACATCGGTAGGTCTTAATATCGGTAGCGGTAAGACTTTAACGCTTGCTGGCACAGTCAAGTTTTCTGGATCAACATCAGGCACGACGACAGTCGCAGCAACTGCGGTTGCTGGCACTACCACTTTGACGCTACCAGCAGCAACCGACACATTAGTCGGCAAGGCAACTACTGATACTCTGACAAATAAGACTCTAACAACACCAGTTATCAGTTCACTTTCATCTGCGTCTGCTACTGCGCTAACTTTGCAGTCTGCTGGCACTACGGCAGTAACTATTGATACTTCACAGAATGTGGGGATTGGTACTACTTCGCCATCAACTTTAGTTGATTTAGCAAAATCCAATACAAGTGGTAATGATAATCAGATGCCAAACTTGTTTGTTCGCAATACAAGCGCAACACAAGGTAATGGTTCATCTACTTATAACCAATCAACTGTAGGTGTAAGTGCGGGAAATAGTACAGTTTCGGGCGGTATTCGTGCGGCTTATGATTCTGCTGGTTCTTTTGGTACTGGGGTGCAATTCTATGTAAATAGTACAAACCCATTGCAGTTTTATACAAATGGCACAGAGCGTATGCGTATCACCTCTGCTGGTGAATTTTTGGTTGGTACTACGGCTGCTTCTTTACTTGGAGGTGCTTGTAAATCAGTAATTATTCAAACAAGTGCTTCTGCGTATACATTAGGCTTGCAAACAAACGGTAATGCTGTTGTTTTTAACCATACTGGTAATACTTCAAGTGCTGTTGGAAACATTAGTACAACTACTTCTTCAACTACATATACTACATCTTCTGACTATCGTTTAAAAGAAAATATAGCACCAATGACAGGTGCTTTGGCTACAGTAGCACAACTTAAACCTGTTACTTATAAGTGGAAACAAGATGGCTCTGCTGGACAAGGTTTTATAGCGCATGAGTTACAAGCGATAGTTCCTGATGCGGTTGTCGGACAAAAAGATGCAGTAGATGAAGAAGGTAATATTAAGCCACAAGGCATTGACACATCATTTCTAGTAGCAACACTAACTGCGGCTATCCAAGAACTAAAAGCAATAAACGACACACAAGCCGAAACAATCAACGCACTAACCGCCCGAATCGTGGCGCTTGAGGCTAAATAATGACCACAGAGCACACAACTGAAACGGCTACTGTAATCGTCGCCAAGGTAGCACCGCCAGTAGGCGTGTCATTGGCGACTGTCGCTGGCTATCAAGTTAGCGAAGTCTTGATCTGGGCGACTCTGATCTACACCGTCTTGATGATCTGCCACAAGTGTTACCAGATTTATAAAGAGGTAAAGCATTGACCCTTTCTCTTTACTCATGCTGGCACAGGGTGCTTTCAGCGCTATCAAGCAGGGCTGCGACTTTTTACACCAAGGTCGTATTCAGCTTGAGTCTGCTAAAAAAACCATTGAGGGAGTGCAGTCAGACCTTAAAGCAGTCAAGGGAATATTTGACTGGTTTATTGGTCTCTTTGTCTCCAAGCCAGATAAAGTTGAATCTGCAAAGCCTGTGGCGCAAACGAAAGCAAAGGCAGTCGCAGCCAAGCAGTCCTACGAAGAGATGGAGTTACAGCTCATTAAAAGTGTGGGCGACAACATTGGTACGCTCTTTGACACGCAACAACAAATAAACAACTACTACGCGGAACTCGAAGAGGAATCAAAGACTAAGTACAACCCAGATCAGAACACATCAAAGAAAGCCATTGAGCGTGCTTTGATTGAGTTGCAGATGGAGAAGTTGATGGAGCAGACCAGAGAGGCGATGGTTTATGCACCGCCAGAGCTGAAGGACTTGTACAGTAGGTTTTTAGTGATGCATGGAAAGATTGAGCGTGAGCAGGAATGGGCTAGGTCAGAGACAATTCGCAGGACTAGATTGGCTAGATGGAAACGAGAACAAGAGGAGATCAGACAAATTGAGTTGATAAGTAGCGCTATTGCTGTGACATTCATTTCTTTAATTTTTGGATGGTTGATGTGGGCAATACGAAACTTATCTGGTGGGTTTTGATTGGTGTGGCGGTATGCATCATAGTGGCAGTCACTTCGTTGTCTTACATTGAAACGATGTATATGAAGGCTCAGTTAAAACAAGAGATGAAGGAACTTCGTAAACTCAAACGAGAACTCAAGGAGTCTAAATGAATGAATTACTCGGTCTTCTCAAGGGTGTCGCACCCACGCTGGCAATGGCTGTCGCTGGTCCTTTGGGTGGCGCTGCTGTTACCGCTTTGGCTAGTAAGTTTGGCGTGTCTGATAGTGTTGATGCCGTTGCAAAGGCTATTGCTGGCGATCCAAAGGCTGCTGAAAAGATAGCAGAGCTTGAGTTGGAGATGGCGAAGATTGACGCAGCCAATACTGCCGACGCAAGGAAGATGAACTCAGAGATACAGAACTCTGCCACAGCGTCTTGGTTAGCAAAGAACATTGCCTATGTCATAGACACATCAATCATTGCTGGCGCTCTCACCATGACCTTTGTGGTGTTTATTGTTGGCGTACCAGAGCAAAATAAGTCGATGGCTTTCACAGCTCTAGGATCGCTCTGGACTCTGACGGGTACGGTGGTGAACTTCCATCGCGGTAGTTCTGCTGGTAGCAAGGCTAAAACTGAAGAGATGATGAAAGGTGTGAAATGATTGAATTCTTAAAGCAACTATTGCTGGCTAAGGTCAACCGTCCGAAGCCTACTGTCGAAGAGGTCGAGGTTCAAGTCTGGGCATTCGTCGTCAAGTCGATCACCATCATGGTACTTGGCATTGCGTTTGGTACTTTGTGGCTCATCGGCTTTGAGAAGCAAGAGACCGAACTCGCACCAATCGACGCAATATTTCTTGAAATCTTGAAAGCCATTGCCTTTATGGGAGTGGGAACAATGGGTGGTATCTCAGGACGCAAGGCATCAAATGCCATTGCAAAAGCCATTGTGGGAGAAGATGATGCAACTAAGTGAACACTTCACACTTGAGGAGGCAACGCACTCCGACACCGCCACAAGACTCGGCATAAGCAACCAGCCAGACGCACAGCAACTTGAGAACATGAAGGTGGCTGCTGCTGGCATGGAAAAGGTCAGGGAGCTACTTGGTAAGCCTATCAACATCAACTCATGGATTCGTCTGCCAGAAGTCAATGTGGCGGTGGGTGGTAGCAAGGTATCGAGTCACATGGACGGCTGGGCTATTGACTTTGTGTGTAAAGGCTTTGGCACTCCACTAGAGGTCTGCAAGGCTATCGATGCAGCAGGTATCAAGTTTGACCAGATGATCCATGAGTTTGGCGACAAGGGCTGGACTCACATCTCCTTTGCGCCAGCTTTGCGTCAGCAAAAACTCACCATCTTCAGACCTCAAAACAAATACGCCATCGGTTTGTTGACGCAAGACGAATACAACAAGGCAGTATGACGAACCTCTACCAGCAGCTCCAGACCCCTGCCGTACCCGATCTGCCTAACCCGCAAGACAGTTATGACCGTCTGACGGTTGCGCAGACGAATGGTGCGTTGCGCACCTTCTTCTTGAAGTTAACCAATGCCTTGCAATCCATTGCGTCACCTCGCGGTGGTAGGTTTCTAAACAACCCTTACGGGGCATTCCAAGACGGCACAGACCAGACGGCAGCCAATACAACGACTGCCTACGCCATAACCTTCGACACAACAGACTTCAACAATGGCGTAACCTTGTCAAACTCGTCAAGGTTTAATGTTGCACAGGCTGGAATTTATAACATCCAATTCAGCGTGCAGTTAGTAAACACGACGAATGCGTCGGTTGACATTGACATCTGGTTTCGCAAGAACGGCACAAACATCGACAAGTCAAACTCACGATTTGGATTAGCACCGCGAAAGAGCATAGGAGACCCATTCCATGTTATCTGTGCAATTAACTTCTTTGTAAGTCTTGACACAAATGACTATGTTGAACTCATGTGGCGCACTTCAGATGTTGGCGCATACATCGAGCACTACGCTGCCAGCTCCACACCAACAAGACCATCTATACCGTCTGTCATTGCGACGGTTACCTTTGTGTCCAATCTTTCAGCATAATTAGACCCTATGGCACTCGTACCCTTAAAAATCCCAGCAGGAATCTACCGCAACGGTACTGAGTACCAGTCTGCGGGGCGCTGGTTTGACTCAAACCTTATCAGATGGTTTGAAAACACTTTGAGACCTGTGGGCGGGTGGCGTAAGAGATCGGCATCACAAATGACTGGTGTGTCTCGCGGGATGCTGACATGGCGAGATAACTCAGATGTGCGTTTTATTGCTGCTGGAACTCCTACGAAGCTCTACGCAATGAGCGAGGCGGGTGTCTTGAAGGACATTACACCAGTCACCTTTACAACTGGCATCACAGACGCAACGCTAAAGACTGGCTACGGTTACAGCACCTACGGCAACTATGCCTATGGTGTGGCGCGTCCAGACTTGGGCGGGATAGTCCCCGCGACAACTTGGTCAATGGACTCATGGGGCGAATATTTGGTTGCGTGCTCCAACGCTGACGGTCAGCTCCTTGAGTGGCAGCTAGGCTTTGTCACGCCAACAAGGGCTATTGCCATCGTCAACGCGCCAACGGGCTGCGAAGCTGTGATGACGACAGCAGAAAGATTTGTCTTTGCCCTTGGTGCGTCAGGTAATCCACGCAAGGTTTCTTGGTGCGATCAAGAAAACAATACGGTCTGGACACCATCGGCTACCAATCAGGCGGGTGATTTTGAGATCAACTCTCTCGGCTCAATCAAGTGTGGGAAGCGCGTCCGAGGTGTCAATCTGATCTTTACCGATGTCGATGTCCACGCTGCCAGCTACATTGGTCTGCCTTATGTGTACAGCTTTGAGAAGGCAGGATCAGGTTGTGGCGTGATCAGCTCTCAGGCGGTCGCAGCCATTGACACCGCAGCGATCTGGATGTCTAAGAGTGGCTTCTGGGTCTACGATGGATACGTTCGACCTTTGCCTTCAGATGTTGGCGACTATGTTTTTCAGAACATCAACTACAACCAGTCATCAAAAGTCTACGCTGTCCACAACTCAAAGTACGGTGAGTGCATCTGGTTCTATCCATCGAGCGCCAGCAATGAGAACGACTCATATGTCACTTACAACTACCGCGAAAGGCATTGGGCTATTGGCACTTTGTCTAGGACTGCTGGAACTGATCGCGGTGTATTCACCTATCCCTTGATGATTTCGTCAGATGGATACATCTATGAGCACGAAGTCGGCTACGCATACGATGGGGCTTCGCCATTTGTGGAGTCAGGTCCTTACCAGATTGGTAACGGTGACAACATCATGTCGGTGCGTCAGGTTATCCCAGACGAACAAACCTTGGGCGAAGTCGTGATTTCCTTCAAGACTCGGATGTATCCGACTTCAACTGAGACGACTTTCGGACCGTACCCAGCAGCACAACCCACAGATGTGAGATTCGCTGCCAGACAGGTCAAGGTTAGATACACGGGGGCAGTTCTAGAGGACTGGCGTGTAGGCGTGAACCGATTTGATGTTGTCGCAATGGGTAAACGGTGACTTAGAATTGACGCAAGAATTAAGGGCAGGAAAAGTACCTGTATGTATCCGAGAGGATTACATCTTTTACTTAGAGTTTTATGAGGGTCTTCTTTGGTTTCACATCGACATCAAGAGATGGTCGGCAAGGACAAAGAAGGGCTGTCAGAAGGACTTTGCTCTTATTGAGGATTTAATTGGGAAGCCTATCTACGCGCTGATACGCGAAGATGACATCAAACTTGCAAGATTTGCCAAGTCATTTGGCTGGTCTGAGAAATGTCAAATATCACTATTGGACGGTTCTAAGGCTTTTATCTACACCAACATGGTGTGACAAGGGAGATTGATATGGGTGGAGTCGTAAGCGATGTAGTTGGTGGTATCGGTGACACGGTAAGCGGTGCTTTTGATACCGTTAGTAATCTTGGCGCAAAGATTGACGACGAGGTTCTTAATACCGATCTTGGTAAAGCAGCACTACTTGCTGGCGGTGCTTATTTGGCTGCGCCATATGTACTTGGAACTGGCGCTGCCACAGGCACAGGACTAACTGCTGGCTCTACTGGCTTGGGTCTTACTGGCGCTGGAACTACTGCTGCTGGAGGATTAGGCGCTGGGATTGGAACATCTTTAGGTCTTGGAGCTGGAGAGGCTGCTTTAGGTAGCGGTCTTGCTGGATCAACCGTTGGTGGTCTTGGATTAGGTGCTGGAACTGCTGCACTTGGAGGTATAGGCGCAGGTCTTGGAACTAGCGCTGCTGCTGGTGGATTAGGTGCTGCTGCTGGAGGCAGTTTGCTTGGTGGTTTGACTACATCGGGATTGGGTACTGCTTTAGGCGCTGCTGCGTTAGGTTCTAAAGTTCTTGGTGGTAAAGCTCCATCTTCATCTACATCGACAACAAGCATTGATCCAGATATAAAAGCAGCGTATTTGCAAAACCTTGCGGAAGCCAGAGCAACTGCTGGTGATTTAGGCACTAGGCAGTTTGCACCATACGCTGACTACAACCTCGGCATGGTTCAGAAGTACATGAACCCGTATGAAAACCAAGTTGTTCAGAACACATTGGCAGACATTGAGCGTGCTCGCCAAGGTCAAATATCTGCTGAAGGTGCAGCAGCTACTGGTGCAAAGGCTTTTGGTGGATCACGCCAAGGCGTGACCAGATCATTGATTGACGAGGCATCACTACGCAATGCGGGTAACTTGGCTGCTCAGTTACGCCAAGCAGGTTTTGCACAGGCTCAGAACTTGGGGCTATCGCAGCAACAACTAATGCAGCAATACGAACAGCAGAAACTCGATGCAGCTCGCAACTTAGGTCTAGAGCGTTTGAATGTGGCGCAAGGCGCACTAAGTCTGCAACCTGCAAATCTCGGTGGAAGCACCACAACACCAATTTATAGAAATCAAACAGCGTCCGCCCTTGGTGGTGCTTTAGGTGGTGCTTCTTTGGGTTCATTATTTGGCGGTACAAGCGGTGCGCAATATGGCGCTTTGGCTGGCGGTCTGCTTGGTTTCCTGTAAGGAGTAAATGATGGCAACAATGCAAGATTTTGGCGGTTTACTCTTTGGCGGTGGAGGTACTGGTCTCGAAGACTACTTGAGCGCTGATCAGCAAAGTGGAATTAGAAACCAAGCAATGCTGCAAGCAGCAGCAGCACTATTACAGGCTGGCGGTCCAAGCCGTACACCGATCTCTTTAGGTCAAGCCCTTGGCGGTGCTTTGCAAGCAGGTTCTGCTGGGTACAGCCAAGCGCAGCAAGGTGCTATACAGAATCTATTGACACGCCAGAAGCTAATGGAAGCCAAGCGTCTTGAGGAATTCCGCAAAGAATTGCAAATGCAACAATTACAGCCACAGGCGCAACCTATGGGTGAAGTCACGACTATCACTCCAGAACAAGCAATATCTGTTGGCGGTCTACCTGCTGGTCCTACCGTTGCGCGTGCAAACTTAATCGGTCAGCAAGTCAGAGCACCAGCTCCGCAAATGTCTCAGCAAGAGATGTTGTATCAAGACGCAATGAATAAATATGTGATTGCTGATAGATCAGGGTATCCAGACATTGCAGCAAAGTATTTGGAGACTGCCTTAAAGATTAAACCAAGAGAAGAAGTTACTGGCGATATTTTTAAGAGTGCGTCTGGCGAGTATGTACAGCGTACAAAGAGTGGTCAATTTATTCCTGTGTCTGCGCAGTTTGCTCCAATCGAGAAACCAATGGGTGCGCCAATCAAGGTTACTGATTTTGAAGGTAAGCAAGTCTTAGTCAATCAAATGAGTGATGGAACATTTAAGACCGTTGAAGGATATGGACCAGCAAGAGAACTGATCCAAGTTGATCGAGGTGGCGTAATTACATTTATGGATAAAGACAAAGTGCCAGCAGGTACAAGTTTTGGTAAGACCCTTGCACCTCAAATTGTTGGTGGCGCAGAGGCTGGCGGTTACTTCCAAGTTGGTGGTGGTGGTGGCATGGGTGGCGGTGTAGGCGGTGCTCCTCGTCCTGCTGGCGCTCCAGCCCCTGCTGGCGCACCTAGTGCCGTTGCACCTACTGCTGGTGCTGGCGCACCTCAAGCAGCACCTACTGGACTGCAACCACTTGTCCCAATCATTCCGCTACAAGGTAAAACATTTGCCAACGAAAAGGACTTGCGTGGTGAATTCCAAGCTCAAGTTAAACCATTCATTGACTTAAATCAGGCATACCAGAAGATTGAAACGGCAGCAAAGAACCCTTCTGCTGCTGGAGATATATCTTTGATTTTTGGTTTTATGAAGGTGCTTGATCCTACTTCTGTCGTGCGTGAGGGTGAGTTTGCTACTGCTTCAAATGCTGGTGGCGTGTCAGACACCGTTAGAAATTTATATAACAAGGCTTTGAATGGTGAGCGCCTTGGCGAGAATATTCGTAGTGATTTCTTAAACCAGTCTAGAAACATTGTTGAATCGCAGCGCCAACTATCTAAAGACTTAATCGACAGATATACAGAGGTTGCAAAGAATTACAAACTCGATCCTAATCAGATTGTTTATGATCCATTCAAGCGCGTACAGACACCAGAACAAATAATAAAAGGTGGAACTGCAACAAATATCCCGCAGACTCGTCAAGAGTGGTGGCAACGATTTAACTTGAAAAAACCAAACGAGTAGAGGTTATTGATGGCTGATACAAATATTGAACGCATCCAGCAGAATGTCAAGACCTTGCAAGATCAAGGTCAGTCTACTGACATGGTGCAGTCCTACTTGAAGTCTGAAGGATTTTCAGTAACACGCTATGAGCAAGCTATTAAGAACGCTACAAAGGTTGGCGGTGCTCCCATTAAATCAAGCATTGCAGGACCATTCTTGCAGGGCTTAACCTTTAATACTGCCGACGAGATAGAAGCAGCATTTAGGGCTGGCGCTATTAGCGGTCCACAGTACGAGCAGATGCTTTCCCGCGTCAGGGCTGGACTCAAAGAGTATGGTGAGCAGTATCCTGTACGCTCAACAATGGCAGAGATAGGTGGTGGTCTAGCACCTGTGGCTGCTGCACTTGGCGCTAGTTTATTGACGGGTGGCGCAGCAGCTCCTGCTGTAACTGCAACTGCTGGCAGGGTTGCACAGGTTGCTGCACAACAAGCGCCAAGCCTACTGGCTCAAATGGGTCGTGGTGCTGGTTACGGTGTTGCATCAGGCGTTGCGTCTGGTGTCGGTGGCGCTGAGGGCGGTCTACCTAGTCGCGCTACGGGTGGTTTGCTTGGTGGTGGATTAGGTCTAGGCATGGGTGCAGCAGCACCTGCTGTCAGTACCGTTCTCGCACCAGTAGGACGCAAGATTGCAAATGTCTTAACAGGCGCTCCAGCACAAACAGCAGAGACTAAGGCTCAAGAGTTGATAGCACGCGCATTGGTACGCGAAGGCACAAGTCCTGAGCAGTTAGCTGCGCGTCAGGCTGAGACAGTTAGAACTCTGGGCGCTAGAGACGAAACATTGGCAGACATTACTGGCGAGTCTATGCGTAGGCTTGCACGCGGTGCTATGGCAGTACCTAGCGGTGCTCAGACAGATGTGCGTCAGATGCTTGTAGAGCGTGCCGTAGGCGCTGGTCCAAGAATCACCAAGGACATTACAGACTTCACGGCAGTCGGTGCGCGTGATATTAGTGAGGTTGCTGACGAGATCATTAAGAATCGTGCAGAGTTGGCTGGACCTTTGTATCGTCAAGCCTTTGCTGCTGGTGAGGTCTACTCTCCAAAGATTGACGAGTTGCTGGCTAAGTCACGCGACATCAAGATAGCTATTGAAAGCGCTCGCGGATTACCGCAATACGCTGATCTACCGCCAAACAGTATGCTAATGCTGGATAAGGCTTACAAGTATGTTGGAGATGCAGCAAACGAGGCTAAGAGGGCTGGCAAGACGACTCGCGCCAACGACTTAAACCAACTGCGTGTTGAGTTACTCAATGCCATTACAGACAAGCAGACTGGCGTGCCTGTCTACGGTGAGGCTGTCAAGACATTCGCTAGTGAGTCGTTATTGAAGGACGCTCTAGAGGCTGGCTCTAATAAGTTCTTGAAGAAGTCACCAGCAGAGATCAACCGCGAGCTGGCTAAGTTATCTGACGACGGTGAGCGCCAGATGTATCGACTAGGTGCAGTTCAGTCTTTGCGTGATGAAATCTACGGCATGAAAGAGACTGGCGACATTGCTGGCAGATTCATCAATAGTCGTGAGATGCGTGACCGTATGCGCACCGTCTTTAACTCGCAAGGCGAGTACGAGGCATTCGTCAAGAACTTAGAGCGTGAGCGCCAGATGGCTATCACTAGGTCTCGCATTGAAGGTGGCTCACCAACTGCACCGATCCAGCAAGACATTGCTGAGATGGCAGGACCATCACCCACAGACTTGATCGGTGCTGGTGCTCAGATGGCTGGTGGCAATGTGCTTGGTGGTATGACTAACCTCTACCGCCAGCTCGGTCCACGCATCCAAGGCATTGACCAGAATGTCGCAGAAGCCTTATCGCGTAGCGTCTTAAACCCTAGCTTTAACCAGCAACAGCAACTGCTGATGGGTATAACACCAGTTATGCAAGAGTTGCAGCGTAGAGCACTAGGGGAGTCAACGCGACGCGCAGGTTACTCAACCTCTGCTGGCGCTGCACCTGCTACTTTATTGGGTGAGTAAATGGCAGACTACATTGGCGCTACACCGCAGAACCCTTTGCTTGGTTTGCTCTATGGTGGCTACGATTATTTAAGGTCACCACAACGCACCCAGCAGATGCAGGGTCTGGCTAGTCTGCTTGAGTCAACTGGTCTACCTAAGACCATTGAGCGTATGTCCTACGGTGAACCGTTGACGAACATAGGTCAAGCCAATGTGCCATTGCTAAAGCCAGAAACTGCTGAAGCCATGATGACGGTTGCTCCTATGGCTGGTCCTGCTGCGCGTGGAGCTGGTCGCTTGGTTGGCTCTCAGATCAATCGTGCAATGCTGGGTGAAGGCGGTCTGCTTGCACCTATTACTCCGCAGCCGATGTTTGCGTATCGTCCATCGACACCATTGAAGATTGATCCGACAGTCGGCACAAGATACGAGCGAGAGTTTATTGGCGGTCTTGCTGAGAAGAAACCGCTAAAGATTGAAGACTATCAAGGTGCAAGCACCATGCTGATGCCTTGGGATAGCTCAAGCCGTAACTACAAAATCACATCTATATCTGACGAATTGCTGCCATCTCCAATCATTACTCATGGCGGTCAAGACTATGCGCGTGACTTGACTCACATTGATCAAGGCGTTGCTGGCGCTTCTGGCTTAGAAATCGCAAAGCGTATTCGTGACAGAGATGCTATCGCTCGTATAGAAAACATCAATGCTGGCGGTACTGGTGAGATATTGCACCTGCCAGTAACGATGGGAACTGGTGCTGAGAACTTTTCAGTTATGCCAGTAGAGGGCTTATTGCAAATTGCTGATATGGCAAAACTTGATAGAAAACTTATCAAAGAATTTGACGATAGTATAAGAAACTACACACCGCCACAAAGCACAGTAAAAACACCATTTAAGAAATTTAAAGGCATCATGTCTGAAGAGGGACGGGTGCAGATTTATTCGGGTGAAGGCGTGAATTCAACTGCTGGAGAGTTACGCAAAGCAATTATGAATCGTGCTTTTTTAAAGGAAAACCAACAAAGATTTGGATTCAATGCAGAAGACTTGCAAAACGCAATCATTGATCCTTCATTGCTTGGCGTACCAAAGGGCTATGTTGGTAACACCGCAATATTGACAAACCCAGATGGAATGCAACTGCGTCCTTCATTAAACAGAACATATAACACCGACTTTACTGGACAGTACCAAGGAACACTTGGTCAAAGCGTGCCAGCAGAAGTATTGTTTCCAAGATTATTCCCGCAACTTACAAAAGAGTTTGCTAACAAGAAAAGCGATATTAGAAATATGGCTTTAGGCGCTCTTGAGAAACGCAAAGAAGGTGTTTCAGAGTTAATTGACCAACAAGTAATTGACAACTACTACAACTATTTAGCAAACCAAAGAGCAAAAGGTTTACTCGACTGAGTATTGCTTATCCAGCAATGCTGATTGCAGCAACATTATTGCGTCTTCTAAAAAAGCCATATAGGTGTCATCGTCAGATTTAACTAAGTCTTCGCTGAAGTCTAAGTCTACATTCACACCGTCTTTTGTAATTACAAGTTTCATTTATATATCCCCCTAAAAATTAAACACGACTTCTCAGCGCAATAAGCTCCAGCACACTAGGATCATTTTCCTGACCCTTTGCTGGTGAGTACAGCGCTCGGTATCTTTCCTCTGCTTGAGGTCTTGGCTCGCACAAGTAGTACACCGCAAGAGACTTGCGTGCAAAGTCTTCTGGGCATTGGACAGGTCGTGAGAGTCCATGTAATGAGTTTGTTGTGTCAAATAAAACAGCACGATTAAATTTAGGCATCACTTCTTTTACGAGGTTGGATGTCTCGCTCCACATCCCTAAGTGACCGCCAAAGTCTTTGTGCCAGTCAGGTGTCAGGTACACGATTAGATTCAACCTTCTCTCAAGAAGGAGCTTGGGGTGTATGGAGTAGTCGAGATGCGGGTTGAGCTTTCCCCCAGAGATGTGCCTGTGCATACCAGCGCCATGCAGACCAGCGTCAGCGTATAGCGTGCAACCAGTTAGGTGAACAAGGTGCTGCACAAAGTCAGGAGACACAAGGTGTTGCATTGCTTTGTAGATGCTGGCTGGGAAAGCACCCCAATGATTCATGGTTGACTTGTGTTCGAGTGCGTTGTTGTAATGCACCCAGAAGTCTTGTACCTTGTCAAAGTCTTGAGATATTTGCAGAGCGAGTTGTGGTGGAAAGAAGTCATCAATTACCAAGTGCTTGAATGGGTGCTCGGACTGCCAAGCGAATGTGTGTGTCTTCATATCTCACCAAAAAATGCTGCCGTCAACGGGTCGCGCTTAATCTTGCGTCTGAGTTGGTTCTGCTTAGTTAGTCTTCTTTCCTTTGCGTCTGCATCTTCTTTGGCTCGGTGCTTACGCAACCGTGAGCTGCTGCTCACAGGCTCTGGCTTATCTGCATCCACTCCGATGCCGTAGCGGTACACGGCAGACCATTGCGTCACGCTCGTCTTACGCCACGACTGGATGTGTACATTGCCTTCTTTTCGTAGCTTGGCGATCATGTCTCTGCTGGACCTGATAGTGCAGAAGAGAATCTCAGCCAGCTCGACTGCCGTGTATCCCTTTTGCGTTATCAAAGAGATTAGACGGGGCAACCTGACTGGCTTCATTTGTCGTCGAGTCCAAAGTACAGGACTGCGAACATGACGGCTACTGCAATGACACCGCCAAGAATCAGCAAGACAACCATCGTCAGGATGTTTTCAATCATAGTTAAGCCCCTTGAGTTTTAATTCAATATTCTTAGCAGTCTGCTCGATCTCGCAGCCCCCTTTGGCGTAGGCTATACACTCGTGTATCTGCTCGTCGGTGAGGGACACCCACGCTCTTTTGTAGGTCTGGATGTCGTCGTCCTCATCAACCCTGCGATGCGGGACTGAGATGCCTATGTGTCGTGTCATATGTTGCGCTCCTTTGGAGTTAGAAATCTGCATTTCATATGAACAAAATTTGCGGGGCTATCAGAATAGTATTCTTCACCAACTTCAAATTTGCCATTGCAAATATCGCAATGATGTACGCCCTTGTATGTAAAGCATTTGCAATCTTTTAATGGCTCACAACATTTATCGCATTTAGTGTTCATGCTGCCTTCTCCTCAATGACTCTGGCTTTGCGTGACTTTATCTCATTCATAACAATATCGAGCGCCTTCTCAAGCTGGGCGATGGTGGTGATGTCGAGCTGTGCGTCGTGCAGCTCCATCACATAGTTGATCGCTGTTAGCTCTGCTGCCTTCGCCACAAACCTGTCTTGGCGATTGATACCGCGACGCGATAACTCCAGTAAGGCATCCTGACCTTCCCTGATCTCGTCGGTGTACTCATGCCCAATGCCGAGGCGAGAGAGGGCTTCGGAGACATTCAACGCAGAGATGATGGAGTCGAGGTCGTAGCGCTTTGCCTGACCCGTCCTGAGCGCTTCTAAGGCACTATGGTTCTTGATTTTCAAATCAAGGACAGCGCTGCCAGTAGTAGACACAAGTCTAAAACCATTTAAGACATAGGTGGTGGCATCGAGGCGCACGCCCTTGGGTTTGTATTTACTTCTTTTTCGCATTGCGTTGTTTTAACCTTGGGCAGTTTATGCAGAACACTTTATTCTTGGACTGACACACGCCAAGGGTCTCGCACTTAGTGCGTAGCGTTACCCACGGTGGCGGTGTCACCCATCTAGTTTTGACTTCTGTCATTGCTGAGACGCAATCATTTGATTCTCTAACTCTTTGACGCGCTCGGTCAACTCTTTGACGGTCAGCTCTGCAACCTCCAGCTCGTTGCCGTGGGTGCGTTGTGCCATCTTCATACCGCTATCGTATCCAAGCATTGCACCCTTGTGCATTGCGTCTCTGGCTAATTTTGCGACATCTTGTGGCGACATGATTCTGGCTTGACCTTCGGTCTTCAGAATGTATTGCAAGACCATCTCTTCAATTTTCTTTTGTACTGACATGATTAGTACCCCATCGTAAGCATTGCTGTGATCAGACCGACGGTTACGCCAGCCAAGAAGATGAAGACGCAATCCACAAGGGAGATTCTGCTGTCTTCGTAAGGACCGTCAACCTCAAAGTTTTCGGTGTAGTTTTGATGTTTCATTCGTCGCTTTCAGAGTTGAATTGTGTGAGTGCTTCTTCGCAGATGTGATCCACGATGGACTGCATAAGAAGGTGGGCGATGTCAATGTCACCGCAAAAGGCATTGACGAGGTTCATGCACGCAGGGAAGTCTGGCGCTTCCCCGTGGTTTAGTTCTTCGGGTTCATACTCCAAGTGGCAGGTGAGTGCTACACCTTCCACTTCGCAGTTAAATTTGTATAAGGTTTCGGTCATGCTGTTTGCTCCTTTAATTGTTTGAGGTAACGCTTTGCTGTACGCTTGTCGTGCATTGACATTGGCAATCCCTGCTCAAGCATAGTTACTAATGATTTTTCACGAAAGTATGGATCACGGTTCTGCCAATCAGGATCACCGAATTCCATGATTCGCTCTTCTTCAGTAAGCGTTATGCGTGGCAGACCAAGCTCCTCACGCAATTTAATTTCGTCTAAGAGTTGCTGGTGTGTTCTCATGCTGTCACTTCTTTCTTTGCGTCAAGTCGTGTAAAAAAATCTGCTTGTTTACTGGCTGCGCACTTCGCGCATTGATACTGATCTGCCTTGAACTCAGACCAAGTACCTGACATCGGTGTGCGCAGTATGTTTCTACCGCAAGCAGTTCTGGATGTCATGCCAGAACCGTATTTGTTTAAGTGCATTACTCTCACGCTGTCACCTCATTATTCAAGATGGCTAATGCTTCTTTGGCGCTGGAAGCCTCATAGTCACGGCAGATGGCAAGCTCGATGCCGTTGTCGTAAACCGCAACCCATGCACCTGACACGGTGCAATTAAGGCGTGGATTGAACTTCTCTTCTTGGCAATAAACTTCTACGACTTTCATGTTTGCTCCTTAGCTTCGGTTGTTGATATGCCGATCATACATTAATTGACTACATCATCAAGCCCCTGCTATTTAGTCAACTATTACCCCAATACAATAGACCCCGACAGGGTGTAGTTTCCCTGTCTGCTGTGCCTTATGTCTCCGCAAGAGGTGCAGTTGCCTTGATAGGGGTAGGGGTCAAACCTTACCCCTTTTTTTGTTTGTTGTTGACTTTATCAATTTTGAGTTAACATTGTAGGCATGAACTACTTAACTGAAATAATTGAACGCGCTGAAAAGGCGGGTTTCAAGATGGCTGATATATGCCGAGAGGCTGGCATTGATCAGGCTCAGATGTCACGCTGGATGGCGGGGCATACCGTACCCCTGATCACC
>Ga0164294_10001256_pt1 | contig 23675 bp, 14 predicted proteins | sample GEODES005metaG_FD_111479 | JGI IMG/M metagenome (GOLD analysis project Ga0164294, IMG submission 111479) | Oligotrophic lake water microbial communities from Sparkling Lake, Wisconsin, USA - GEODES005 metaG | ecosystem: Environmental > Aquatic > Freshwater > Lake | place: USA: Sparkling Lake...
CCCTGGGCTTCCTCGTCGATCTGTTCAGCATCGACACCCAGGTGCTCCCGCTCGCCGCCGACCTCGGCCCGACCGACCCCCGCGACGCGCTCCAGTGGTTCCCCCGCCCCGGCGACCACTTGAATGTCGACGCTGGAAACTCCGGCTTTGACGGCTTGGACTTCTCCTATGGCTCCGGGCCGGTCTTCCGCATGGTCTTCGCGCTCGGTCCCGACGGCGTGGACGGTCTGAACGTCATCCCCGGCGGAACCAGCGGGCTGACCGACAGCCCGTACTTTGCCGACCAAGCCGCCTTGTGGCTCGGCAACCAGGCGATGGACGTGCCGGTGACGGTGGACGAGGTCATCGCCGTCGCACGCACGCGCGAGACCTACACGCCCTGAGGCCAGCGGCGAGGGTGAACCCGTGTTATGCCGCCGCACCCGTGGAGGTGCAGATGAACGGCGGTGATCTCGTCGGCGCGACGCTCGAGACGCAGGGTGTCCAGTATGTCTTCACCCTGTGTGGCGGCCACATCTCCCCCATCCTGGTCGGCGCCAAGCGGCGCGGCGTGCGGGTCATCGATGTGCGCGACGAGAAGAACGCGGTGTTCGCCGCCGACGCCGTCGCGCGGTTGACCGGGGTTCCTGGGGTAGCAGCGGTGACCGCCGGGCCCGGCCTCACGAACACGATTACCGCAGTTCAAAATGCAAAAATGGCCGAATCGCCAGTGGTTCTGCTCGGCGGGGCCACCGCGACCGTCCTGCGCGGCCGCGGCTCCTTGCAGGACATCGATCAGGTCGCGCTGATGGCGCCGTCGGTCAAGCGGGTCGAAGCCGCAAAGTCCGTTCGCGGACTCGGCCGCAAGCTCGGCCGTGCCTTCGCCGCCGCCCGCGAGGGGGTGCCCGGACCTGCGTTCGTCGAAGCGCCCGTCGACCTCTTGTATGAGGAAGAGACCGTTCGCGAGTGGTACGAGAAGGAGAGCGGCGGGAATGGCACCGACCTGGGCAGCCGCGTCGTTCAGCTGTACCTTCGGCAGCACCTGTTTCGTCAGTTTGCCGGAGCGCGATCGGCCGCACCAGCCGCGCTGGAGCTGCCGTCCGTCGCCGAGGCGTCGGCGCGCGAGATCCAGAGCGTCGCCGCTCTGGTTCGGGAGGCCCGGCAGCCCGTGCTCGTCATTGGCAGCCAGGCCCTGCTCGAGCCGCAGGCCGTCGACGCGTTGGCGCACGCCGTCATCCGCCTCGGGATTCCCGTTTTCCTCGGCGGCATGGCGCGAGGCCTGCTGGGCGCCGACTGCCCGCTGCAGTTCCGTCACCAGCGCAGCAAGGCGCTGAAGAAGGCCGATCTGGTGTTGATCGCCGGCTTCCCCATAGACTTCCGCTTGGGGTATGGGCTCGGCATCAACCGGAGAGCCAAGCTGGTCACGGTGAACCGCGACCCCGCCCAGGTCACCAAGAACCGGAAGCCCACCCTGGGGATCACCGGCGATCCTGGACGGTTTCTGCGACAGCTCGCCGATGCGGTGAAGCCGGGTCCGTGGGAAGGCTGGACCCAACAGCTCCGGGACGCCGAGCGCGCCCGCGACGCCGAAATCGACGCACAGGCCACCCAGGTCGTCGACGGGCTGGTCAACCCGATTCACCTGTCCAAACGACTCGATGCAGCGGTCGCCGACGACTCGGTCTTCGTGGTCGACGGGGGCGACTTCGTCGCGACGGCCGCCTATGTGGTCCGCCCGCGACGCCCGCTCTCCTGGCTGGATCCCGGCGTCTTCGGCACGCTCGGCGTCGGCGCCGGCTTCGCGATGGCCGCGCAGCTGGTCCGTCCCCAGGCCGAAGTCTGGTTGCTGTACGGCGATGGGGCGGCGGCCTACTCCATCGCGGAGTTCGACACCTTCGTTCGCCACGAGCTGCCCGTGATCGCCGTCGTCGGAAACAATGCGAGCTGGCAACAGATCGCCCGCGATCAAACCGAAATTTTGAAGGACGATGTCGGGACCGTCCTGCGTCGCACCGACTACCACCAGGTGGCGGAAGGCTACGGGGCGAAGGGCCTCGTGCTGCGGGCCCCTGACGAGGTCGACGACGTGCTCGCCGAGGCCAAGCGGCTGCGGGCCGCGGGCCATCCCGTGCTCATCAACGCCTGGATCAAGGACACGGAGTTCCGGAAGGGCAGCATTTCGATGTGAGCGTTGGCGCGTTCAGGACGGCGTCGGCACCGACCGACGCCGGGCGGCCCATCGCTTGCCCGCCTCGACCGCCAAGACATACGCGCCGACGATGGGCACGAGCAGGCCCAGCATCGCGACATCCATGCCCGCAAATCCGAGCCAGGGCCCCAGCGGGGATGCCGGGAGCGCGACGCCCGCCGCCGCGACCAGCCCCGACGACCACACCAGCGGACCAGACGGGGCGCTCCGCCAAAACGGTCGTTCGGTGCGCAGAACAAAGGCGACCGCCAGCTCGGTCCACAGCGACTCGACGAACCAGCCCGTCCGAAAGTGATCGGCCTGGCCGCCGGCCCACCACCAGAGCACCGCGAAGGTGAGGCCGTCGAAGACCGCCGAGATCAGGCCAAACAGCCACATGTCGCGTCGCACCGCCGCGAGGTCCCAGCGGCGCGGCCCGGACAGCGACTCCTCGTCGACTTGGTCCGTCGCCAGGGCCATCGCCGGGAAGTCGGACAGGAAGTTGTTGAGCAACACCTGCTTCGCGACCATCGGCAAGAACGGAAGGAAGACCGACGCCGCGGCCATGGACAGCATATTGCCCAGGTTCGCGCTCTCGGTCATCGTGATGTACTTCAGCGTGTTGACAAAGGTGGTCCGTCCCGCGATCACGCCGCGATTGAGTACGTCGAGATCATGCTCGAGGAGCACAAAATCCGCAGACTCACGCGCCACGTCGACCGCGCCGTCCACCGAGATGCCGACATGGGCCGCGCGCAGCGCGGGCGCGTCGTTGATGCCGTCGCCCAGGTACCCGACCACATGACCGGCCTTGCGCAGCGCGAGCACGATGCGCTCTTTCTGCTCGGGGTCGACCTCGGCAAACAGCGCTTGTTCGCGCACCACCTGCGCAAGCGCCGCCTGCGGCAGGTGGGCGAGGTCACCGCCGGTCACGCACCGGTCCGATGGCAGGCCGACCTCGCGGGCCAGATGCAGGACAACCGCAGCTTGATCGCCGCTGATCACCTTGAGCGACACCCCGCGCGCAGCCAACGCGCGAATTGCCGCCGCGGCGCCCGCCTTCGGCGGATCGCGAAACAGCAGGAAGCCGGCCAGGGTCAGCGCGCGCTCGTCCGCCACGGACGGCGTGCCGAGGGCGTCCGCCGCCCGGGTCGCCACGCCGAGCACCCGAAGGCCCTCCGCCCCCCACCCCGCCACCCGCGCTTCGCAGGCCGTCCGCTCCTCGGGCGTCAGGGTGCACACCGCCAGGACCGAGCCCGCCGCCCCCTTCGTGATCAGCCGCGGACCGGGATCGGCGACCCAGACCGACAACCGCCGGCGCTGAAAGTCGTAGGGCACCTCGGCCAGCCGACGCGCGGTGGTTGCCGGCGCCGCGGCGTCGATGGCGGCATCGAGGGGGTTCGGCATGCCCTGCTGCAGCCGCGCATTGGCGGCGGCCCAGGCGAGCACCTCGTCCGACGGAGCTCCCAGCGGGTCGACCGCCGCCGCCAGGTGGACCTGCCCCTCCGTGAGCGTGCCCGTCTTGTCGGTGCACAACACATCCATGCTGCCGAAGTCTTCGATGGCCGACAGTCGCCGGACGATGACCCCCGCCTTGGACATCGCGAGAGCGCCCTTCGAGAGATTCACCAAGACAATCGCCGGCAGCAGCTCGGGCGCGATGCCCACGGCCAGCGCCACCGCGAAGAGCAACGACTCGAGCGCCGGGCGGGAGCGGAGCACATGCAGCGCGAACACCAGCACGACCAGCCCGAGCACGCCACGGGTCAGCATCGCGCCAAAGGACCGGAGCCCCTGATCGAACTCCGTCTCCTGCTCGTCCTCGCCCATGCGCGCCGCGATGGCGCCGAAGGCGGTGCCCGCGCCCGTGGCCGCAACCAGCAGGGTCCCCGTGCCGCTGCGCACGCTCGAACCCAACCACAGCGCGTTGTGGCGCGCCACGAGCGGGGCATCGGCGGGGCTGATCCCCGGGGCCTTCTCGGTCGGAAAGGTCTCCCCGGTGAGCGCGGCCTCCCCCACGAACAGGTCCTGCGCGTCGAGGACCACGCCGTCGGCGGGGACCAGGCTCCCCGCACGCAGGCGGCACACATCGCCGCGCACGACGTCGACGAGCGGGACGCGTCGCCACCTGCCGTCGCGCAGCACCTCGGCCTCGACCCGCACGCGATCGGCGAGGCGGGCGACGGCCTGGCTCGCGCGATGCTCTTGGAACGCACCGATCGCAGCACCCGCGCCCACAATCGCCACCATCATCGCCGCATCGATCCACTCGCCGACGAGACCCGACACCACCGCGGCGCCCACCAGCAGCAACACCAGCGGGCTCGACAGGCCATGCACGAGCCGTCGCCACGGCCCGACAACGCGCGCAGGCGTGGGGCGATTCGGACCGTCCGCCGCGCGCCGGATCGCCGCCTCTGCCTCGGACAGGCCCCGGGCGCTTCCGATCGTCGACGCCGGGACAGACCACCACGGCTCACCCACGAGCACTCCGGGCGCGCCGCGTCTGAACCAGCGACGATCGCCCGTTCCGGCTAACCCGCGGTGGGACTGCGCGGGTCGGGCATCAGCCCGATGCGCCGCGCGAGCGCCTCCACCCGCGGGCGGATGTCGACATCGGGCTCTTGCAACAACGCCGCCACCCGTCTCCGCGCCTCGGCCTCCATGTCAGGCGCGCCAGCCCGCGCCCACGCGAGCGCGAGGTGGGCCTCCGCGAGCGACCGATACAGCGCCGCCAACCGTCGGGTGGGCTGCCCGAGTTCGTCCAACAGCCGCTCAGCCTCCGCGGGGTCGTCGAGGTCAGCGCGAATGGCCGCGAGCATGCCCAACGCGACCGGAAGGTAGGCCTGCATGCCGTTGGACCGGTACAGGGAGGCGGCCCGGCGCACCCGCGCCTCGGCGTGCCGGAGTTGGCCCGTGCGCTCATCCACCGAGGCCAACAGCAGCTCGGCCCAGGCCACATAGGTGAGGTTCGCCATCTGCTCGGCCACCGCCAGCAACACCTGTCCGTCGGCGCGGGCCGCGTCGAGGCGCCCTTCGCCCAGCGCGACCTCCCCCCGGTGCCCAACGAGGCTGGCGGTGCTCTGATCGTCCCCGATGCGGAGTGCAATCCGCAAGCCGATTTGCGAGCGCCGCTGGGCCTCTTCCGTGCGACCCGCGACCAGCGCGAGCACCCCGAGGTAGCGCTGCGCGCGGAGCTCCAGGGCGGCCCAGCCGTGGTCGCGGCAGATGGACAACGCGTCCCGCAGATGGCCGAGCGCGGTCTCCACCGAGCCGGACCGGCCCTCCAACACGCCGCGCTGCAGGAGGAGATCGACGCGCAGTCGATCGTCCTCGCCACCGCAGGCCAGGTCCGCCTCGTCCAACGACGCGCGGGAGGCCGCATCGTCGCCGAGCGCAAACTGCGACACAGACAGGATGAGCAGCGCGGCAGCCCGCTCGTCCGGCGCTTCGATCGCGAGCACCGGAAGCAGCTCGCGGACGCGCTCCACCGTCACCTGAGGACGCGCCTGACTCGCCGCATGACGCAGCGACAAGCGGTGGGCGAGCCAACGCGGAACATCCGCGATGGAGACGCCTGAAACAGCTTGTAACGCCCGCTCACGGTATCCACGCAGGTCCCAGAGCTCCCACCGACACAGCGCCACCTCGACCCGCATGACGGCCGGCAGCTCCGCAGAGAGCTCGTCGAGCAGCGCGAGACCGAGCGGCAGCGACGACTCGCGCCCCAGCGGGATCGCCCACCACGTCGCGAGGGCGGCGGCGCTGGCCGGATCTCGGAGGCTCGACGCGCGGATCGCCGCGGCCGCTTCGAGGGCCAGGCTCGGGTTGGGGCGCTGCGCGAGCACCCAGCGGGCGTGCGACTGGCGCAGGCGCGCGCGGGCGTCCTCGTCGAGGCAGGACCACGCCCACGCCCGCAGCGTGGGACCGAGTCGCCAGCCCTCGGCCCCCTCTTGGACGAGCGGCGGCCGCACCGAAACGCCCGCGACCTCCCGCGCAGCCTCAGCCGGAATGTCGCCCGCGAAGACGGCGAGGGCGGACAAGGCCGACCGAACCTCCACGGGCAACACCGCCCACGCGTCCTCGAGGGTGCGCGCAGAGGTGCCTGCCGCGCCCGCAACGGCGGTCACCACGGCCGTGAGGGGGCCGTCCGCATCCGGTGAGAGGCCAGCCTGACGCGCATCGTCGGCGGTCCAGGGCGGCAAGACCACCACCCGCGCCCCGTCGACCGCCGCGCCGACCACGAGCACCGACGCACCCGGGTTGCGGCCTCGCCACCGCGAGACCAGCGAGCTGAGACCCGGACCCACCCCGCCCGCGTGGTCCAGCACCACCGCCGGGGCCCGGATCCTCAACAGCAGCGCCTCCGCCATGGCCAGGGAGCACCCGTCCAGGTCGACCCACGCGGGCTCACCGACCCGCGCCAGCTGCTTCGCGACCCACGTCGCGCCCGCGCCCGGCGTCGCGAGGAGGGCCAACGACTCGCCGCGCCCCCAGGCGTTTGCGACGCCGACCTCCCACGCCGCGCGGCTGAGCGCGCCGACCGGGGCCACCGAGGCAACCCCACGGGTGCGCAGCTGGCGAACGAGCGGGACAGGACCATCCGGGGCCCCGCCCAGCGCATGGAGCAGGGCGGTCACGCTGGGGGTGCGGACATGGCGATCGCCGACCAGCGCACCGCGGATCGCCACCGCGAACCGATCGGGCACCGACGCCGGAATGGGACGCCACTGGCCCTCCATCGCCGCCTGGTACGCGCCGAGCAGATCGGTCGCGTCGAAGGGCCGCTCCCCCGTGGTGAGCTCATACAGCAGCACGCCCAGCGCGAACACATCGGCGCGCTCGTCTGCTGTCGCCACGTCTGAGTACTGCTCCGGAGCCATATATCCCGGCGTACCCATCATCGCGTTGTGGGCCGAGAGGCGCTCCCGCTCTCCCCCACGCGCGATGCCAAAGTCACCCACCCGCGGGATCCACCCATCGCCCTCCGGCGTCAGCAGCACATTCGCAGGCTTGAGGTCCCGGTGCACCACGCCGTTGGCATGGGCATAGGCGACCCCTTCGGCGATGCCGCGAAACAGGCGCTCTGCCTCCGCCCACGGCAGCGGCCCATCGTCCAGCCGCGATTCCAAGCTCGGCCCATCCACCCAGTCGAGCACCAGCGCGGGGCGGTCGTCGACCTCCAACGCGTCGCGGACCCGAATGATGTTCGGGTGGTCGAGCTGGAGAAGGATCCGGCCCTCCCGCAGAAAGGCGGCCTTGGCCTTCTTTCCGCCCGACACCATCCACTTCAGCGCGCGTAGCTCGTCCGACGCCAGGTCGCGCACGCGCCACACCTCCGCCGAGGCGCCCGCGCCGGCGCGCCGTTCGACCCGATAGCGATCGGCGATGAGGGCTCCGACCCGCAGCAACATCCCCCCTCGCCTTCCTAGCCGCCCGCGGGAGACCCCACCAGCTCAGCGGACGCGGGGCGAACCCGTGCGCCGGGCGGCCCGACGGGCTACCGATCCGGCCGAAACGCCCCGGGGACACCATGGCCAAGCAGTTCATCTACCAGATGCAGGACCTTCGCAAGGTCCTTCCGCCCAACAAGGAGATCATCCGCGGGGTCAGCCTGTCGTTCTACCCGGGCGCGAAGATCGGCGTGATCGGCGCCAACGGGAGCGGCAAGTCGAGCCTGCTCAAGATCATGGGCGGCATCGACAAAGAATTCCAGGGTTGGACCTGGATCGATCCCGATGCGAAGGTCGGATACCTGGCCCAGGAGCCCGAGCTCGATCCCCGCCTCACGGTCCGCGAGAACATCGAGGTGGGGGTGCGCGAGGTGCGCGATCTCCTGAACCGCTTCGAGGAGGTGTCGGCCCGATTCGCCGACGAGCTCACCGACGACGAGATGAACGCCCTGATCGAAGAGCAGGCGAAGCTCCAAGACAAGATCGACGCCACCAACGCCTGGGAGCTCGACCGCACCGTCGAGATCGCGATGGACGCCCTCCGCGTTCCCCCCGGCGAGGCCGCGGTCACCCACCTGTCCGGCGGCGAGGTGCGCCGGGTGGCCCTGTGCCGCTTGCTGCTGAGCCAGCCCGACCTGCTGCTGCTCGACGAGCCCACCAACCACCTCGACGCGGAGTCCGTGTCCTGGCTCGAGCGGTTCCTCCAAGAGTACCCCGGAACCGTCGTCGCCATCACCCATGACCGGTACTTCCTGGACAATGTGGCGAAGTGGATCCTCGAGATGGACGCCGGCAAGGGCATCCCCTGGGAGGGCAACTACAGCTCCTGGCTCGACCAGAAGCAGAAGCGGCTCGAGCAAGAGGAGAAGTCGGCCTCGCGGACCCGCACCCTGGCCAAGGAGCTCGAGTGGGTCAAGCTCGGCCAAGGCAAGCGGCGGGACCGCACCAAGGCCCGACTGGCCCAATACGAGACCTTGCTCCAGCAGATCGACGACGACGGGTCGGTGGCCGGCAAGATCGACATCGCCATCCCCCCTGGTCCCCGTCTCGGCGACCTCGTCGTCCGCGCGAGCGGACTGTCGATGGCGTACGGCGACAAGCTGCTCTATGAAAACCTGAGCTTTGACCTTCCGAAGGGCGGCATCGTCGGCGTGATCGGCCCCAACGGCGCGGGAAAGACCACCCTGTTCCGGCTGATCGTCGGAGAGGAGACCCCCACGGCGGGAAGCCTGCGCGTGGGCGAGACCGTGAAGCTCGCCTATGTCGACCAGAAGCGGGAAGACCTCAAGCCCGACAAGTCCGTGTGGGAGAACATCACCGGCGGAAACGAGCAGCTGCAGGTCGGCAAGCGCCAGATCAACTCGCGCGCCTATGTCTCGGCATTCGGCTTCAAGAGCACCAAACAGCAGCAGGCGGTCGGCACGCTCTCGGGTGGCGAGCGCAACCGCGTGCACCTCGCGCGCCTGTTGCAGGCCGGCGGCAACCTCCTCCTCCTCGACGAGCCGACCAACGATCTCGATGTCGACACCCTGCGGACGCTCGAGGAGGCCTTGCTCGGCTTCGCGGGCTGCGCGGTGGTCATCAGCCACGACCGCTGGTTCCTGGACCGGATCGCCACCCACATCCTCGCCTTCGAGGGCGACAGCCAGGTGGTGTGGTTCGAGGGCGGCTATCAGGACTACGAGAAGGACCGCAAGCGTCGCCTCGGCGCGGACGCCGACCAGCCGCATCGGATCAAGTACAAGCCGCTGAAGCGCTGACGAACCCATCGTGAGTCGGCGTTACAGCTCCATTTGAAACGCCGCCGTAGCGAAGGGCCGCGCCACCGGGTACCCTCCGAGCTTGGAGTGATCGATGCGTCTCCCGCTGCTCGTCCTCGCCGCCCTGGTGTCCCCGGCCGCCCTCGCGGCCCCGCTGGTGCACATCACCCCGGCCGACAGCCTCCAAGACGGCATCGGCGACACCGATGTGGGCGGCACGCTCTACCTCGACCCCGGCACCTACACCGCCTGCGTCAACGTGCTGATCGCGAAAGACATCACCATTGTCGGCCTCGGCGGCTCCGACAACACCATCGTGAGCTGTGCGGACCCGGCCGACCAGGCGCTCGATGTGCGCGGTACGCTCGCCCTAAGCGGCGTCACCTTCGAGCACACCGCGGGCCATCGCGCCATCCTCGTGAGTGGCACCCTCGACGCCCAAGACCTCGTCGTCCGCGGGGCCGGGCTCTCCGCCACCGTGGAGGGGGCCGGCATCTACGTCGATGACGGCGACCTCACCCTCCGCCGAAGCAGCCTCCACGACCTGTCCACGATCTCGAACGGCGGTGGCATCTGGTTGGACGGCTTCGCCACCGCCGATCTCACCGATGTCACCTTGGAGCGCACCTCCGCCCTGGCCGACGGCGGGGCGATCGGCGTCACCAGCAAGGCCGTGCTGACCGGCTTCGACGTGGTCGTGACCGACGCCACCGCCAACCGCGGGGGTGGACTCTGGCTGACCGGGGACGCCTTCCTCGACCTCAGCACCATTCAGAACAGCGACGCGGCGACCGGCGGTGCCGCCTGGATCAACCTAGGTTTCCTCGCTGGAACCGGCCTCGATCTGCTCGACAACACGGGCAGCGCCATCCGCGTCGAGAACTTCGGGACGATCGACCTCCTCAGCACCACCTTCCGCGGCAACAGCGGCATCAACGGCGGCGCAGTCGACCTCGCCTCGGGCACCGGTGACTGCAGCGACTGCGACTTCGACGCCAATTCGGCGACGGGGATCACCCAAGCCGGGTTGCCCGATCTGGGCGGCGGCGCGCTGTACCAGACCGGCGGATCGAGCTGGTCCAGCCGCGACTCCCGTTGGACGGGCAACGCGGCGCTGACCGCAGCGGGCGGCGCCATCTATGCGGCCTCCGGCACGTCGACCTACCTCTACGGCGATTCGCTCGACGCGAACATTGGCGAAGAGGGCGGCGCGGCCTTTCTGGACGGCTACCTCTACGCCAACGACACGTCCTGGACGAACAACAGCGGCACCGACGGCGGAGCGCTCTACGTCGACCAGGATTGCTTCGTCTCGGTGGACGGCTGGCAGATGGAGGGAAATGTCGCGAGTGACAAGGGCGGAGCCATCTTCTCCGCGGAGCGCAGCTCCGCCAACCTCTACGGCGGGGACGCCGCGCTCAACAGCGCCAGCACGGATGGCGGCTGGGCCTACCTGAAGTCCAACGCGTCCTTGTATGTCTACGGCTCGCAGGTGACCGCCAACACCGCCGGCGACGGCGGCGCCGTCTACGCCGATCGCGGTCAACTCACGGTCGATGCGTCCCACTTCCTCGACAATGTCGCCACCTTGTCGGGGGGCGCGATCGCCGGGAACGGGGCCGACTTTTACACCTATTTGAGCACCTTTGACGGCAACACCGCAGCCTTGGACGGCGGGGCCATCTGGTGGCTCGACGGAGACAGCTTCTCCGCCAACACCGCCCGGTTCTGTGCCAACACGGCGAACAACGGCGCCGGCGTCTGGCTCGGGAACCAGGGTGGCTTTCCCTTCCTGGGCAACAGCGTCCTGCTCGAGAACGCGGCCGCGAACTTCGGCGGCGCGCTCTGGGCGACCGCCGGCTCCTTCGGTGTCGGCTACCTGTACGCCGAGTACAACACCGTGGTGGGCAACACCGCCGGCTTCTCCGGCGGCCTGGCGGCGGACGGCGCGCTGATCGACGACCTCGAAATCGAGGCCTGGTCGTCGGTGTTCTATGCCAACACCGGGGCCGGCCTCGACACCCGCATCGGCGTCAAGACCCGCGTCGGCGCCTCGGTCTTGGACGGACCCTACGGCTTTGGCACCGTCGATCTGGGTGGGAACTACCTGTTCACGAATCCGGCCTTGTCGGGCTGGTCGGGCGCCCAGCGGTGCAGCGACGACCTCACGTCCTCAGTGTCGAGCTCGGATGGCGGCTATGCCAACGGTGCCAGCGGCGCAGGCGTGGGCGCGGGGACGACCTGGTTCGGAAACGACTGGTGGGGCGACACCGACGGCGACGGCTGGACCCTCGCCACCGGCGACTGCCAGGACTACAACGCCGCCACCTACCCGGGTGCCTTGGACATTCCGGGGGACTACACCGACCAGGACTGCGTGGGCGGTGACAACCGCGACGGCGACGGCGACGGCTTCGTGAGCGCCTTCTTCGGGGGTTCGGACTGCAACGACGCGGTCGCCTCCATCTATCCGGGGGCGTTCGACAGCCCGACCGACACGGTGGACAGCAACTGCGACGGGCAGACCGAGTTCTCTCCCGACCAGGATCGCGATGGAACCGCGGACGCCGGTGACTGCGCGCCGCTGGACCCGACGGTGGGTCCGACGGTGATCGAGGTGCCTTATGACGGGCTCGACCAGAACTGCGACGGCAACGACACCGACGTCGACCTCGACGGCTTCGCGTCTGCGGTGGTCGGCGGGACGGACTGCGACGACTACGCCGCGGAGGTGGCGCCCGGCCTCGTCGAGATCTGGTACGACGGGGTCGATCAGAACTGCGACGGCAACGACGGCGACCAGGACGGCGACGGCGCCGATGCGGTCTCGGTCGGCGGTGCGGACTGCGACGACCTGTCGTCGGCGATCTCGCCCACCACCCCAGAGCGCTGGTACGACGGGATCGATCAGAACTGCGATGGCAACGACGGCGACCAGGACGGCGATGGGGTGACCGCCCTCGATGTGGGTGGCACGGACTGCGACGACACCGAGCCCACCGTCTACCCCGGTGCGCCCGAGTTGGTGGATCTCCTCGACAACGGCTGCGATGGGGGGACCGATCCGGATACCGACGCCGATGGCGTCCTCGACTACTGGGAGAACGAGGCCCGCACCGACCCGACCCGGCCCGACTCGGACGGAGACGGCACCCGCGACCTCGACGAATGGGGCGGCGACGGCACAGGCGCTCCGGCCGACACCGACGCGGACGGCACCCCCGACCCCCTCGACAGCGACAGCGACGCGGACGGCGTGGCCGATGCCGGAGAGAGCGGGGACACCGACGGCGACGGCGTGCCGGACCGCGTCGACGACGACGACGACGGCGATGGCCTGCCCACAGCCGCCGAGCGCGCCGATGGCGAGGACGATGTCGACGGCGATGGCGCGCCAGACTGGCGCGATCCCGATGACGACGGGGATGGTGCCATCGACGGCGCCGATCCCAACCCCGCGAGCCCCGGCGGCGACGCCGACGTGGCGGTCGCGCCCCCCGAGGGTCCGTCCGGCTACGGCCTCGGCTGCGCCGCGGTCCCCACCGGCGCGACGCCGAGCGCGGCGCTCACCGCGCTCACGCTGTTGGCCGCCGTGCGGGTGCGCCGGCGGCGGGACTGACAAGTCGTCACCTTAGAGGCTGAACCAGACCAAGGCCACCACGCCGACCACCCCAACGGCCACGGCCCCCCACACCCACCCGGGCGTTGGAGGCGTGGTGGCGGCGGCGAAGGTCGGCGCCGGGGGAGTTGCAGGCGCCGGCTCGGGCGCTGGCGGAGCCGTCGGCGCCGCCGTGAAGGGCGGGAACCGCTCCTCGGTGGGCTGCGGCGGCTCGGTGTTCGCGGTGTCGCTCTCCTCGCCCTGCGCTGTGGACGGTGCCTCGTCCGAGGGCGCGTCCGGGGTGAGCTCGGCGGCTTGCGACTCCGCCCGCTGCTGCCGCCCTTCGTCGACCTCAGTGGCCAGGTCGGCCTGCAGGTCTTCCAGCTCGAGCGGCGCACCCATCGCATCCAGGACCGCGCGGACGCCCAGCGCGAGCTCCCGACAATTCGGGTACCGATCGTCGGGGCGCACGGCCGTGGCCCGCCGGAACAGCTCCAGCACCAGCTCTGGTTGGTCGACCAGGTTGGTGACATTCAGCGGCTGGCTGACCACCGGCACCGCATCTTGCACCGTGCGTGCGCTCGACGCGTGCTTCCCGGTGAGCAGGTAGTGCAAGATCAGCCCGAGCGCGTACACATCGGACCGCGGCTCGATGTGGTCGACGCCGAGCAGGTGCTCGGGAGAGGCGTACCGCGGGGTAGCCACCACCGCCGCCCGGCCGTCGATCAAGACGGGATGCGCGATGAGCCCGATGGTCCCGAAGTCGGTGACCCGGACCGTCCAGATGTCCGGCGACCGCAGCTCCCCTTGGAGCAGCACATTTTCCGGCTTGAGGTCGCCATGGACGATCGACTTGCCGTGCAGGTACTCCACCCCCTGGACGATGGCGAGAAAGACCTTCATCGCCTGCAGGGTGGTCAGGCCGTCGGCGAACTCGCGCGAGATCACCTTCTCAAGGGTCTGGCCGCCGCTGACCAAATCGAGGACCAGCGCGATGCGCCCCTCATGGGCGACCAGCTCGCGCGCAGACAGGATGTGGGGGTGCTTGAGCTGCGTCCCGACGAGGCCTTCCTCGTTGAAACGAGCCCGCCAACCTGGATCGGCGTGGAGCGAAGCGTGCAAGACCTTGAGCGCGACCGACGTGCCGTAGACGTCGTGCCGCGCCGCATAGACCTGCCCCATCCCGCCTCCGGCCACCAGGCCCTCGACGGTGTAGCTCCCGAATGTTGTGCCAGGCGCCAAACGATCCGCCACGATCCCTCCGATCACAGCGAAGCTAGCACCGTGCAGGCGTGGCGTCGATCCCCTGCCGCTTGACAGGCGCGCCAGCCCGACGTACGGAAAGAGTGGCTGCCCTCTGGCGGTCGCTGACTCTATTGCATCCTGGTACTCCCCTTTGGGATCCAGGGACATGGGCGCGACATGTCGCTGGTCGGGTGGCCTCTCACACCTCCTTTGAGGTCCCCATGTTCCAGCACGACCGCGTTCCCCGCGCCACCACCATCGCACCGCGCGCTGGTTTCGAACCCGCCCGGCAGGACTTCGGCTCGAACCGCGATCAGGCCGACTCCGTCGACGGAGCGCACACCGATGGGCCCTTCCGCTCCTCCATCCTGAACGCCGCCCTCGGCGCAGCCTTTGGACGCGACCTCGATGGCCTGTCCGTCGACTGGGCGGCGGACGCGGAGACGGACGCCATCGGCGCGGCCGCCTGCACGACGGGGCGCGCGATGTCCTTCGGGCGCACGGTCGACGAGGACCTGCATGACCCCTTCGCGATGGAGGTCGTGGCGCATGAGACAGCGCACGCGCTGGCCGGCGGCGGCAGCGGGCACACCGAGATCGACCAAGCCGGCGACGCCGGGGAGGCCCAAGCCGATCACGCGGGCGCCGCCTTCGCCCGCTGGGCCGCTGGTGGGATGCGCGGACCCGCGCCGCGGCTGTCCCCCGCGGCGGGTGGGCGCGCGGCCACCCACCGCTACACGGCGACCACGCTGACGGGCGTCCCGTCGTTGAAGATCGGCAGCCAAGGCGACCAGGTCGAGCTGCTCCAGTCGATGCTGAACGCCGCGGGCGCGAACCCCCAGCTGCTGGTCGACGGCGACTTCGGGCCGAAGACCGACGCTGGGGTGCGGGCGTACCAGGTGAGCCACGGCCTGTATGTCGACGGGGTCGTCGGCCCCAAGACCGCGGCGTCCTTGAACGGCGGCGCCAGCAGCAGCGGGTCGACCAGCAGCGCAGCCAGCGGCACCACCGCGAGCAGCGCGCTGACCGGGGTTCCGTCGCTGCGCCTCGGAAGCCAGGGCGGGCAGGTCCCGCAGCTGCAGACCTTGCTGACGGCCGCCGGCTTCTGGTGCCTGGTCGACGGCGACTTCGGCGCCAAGACCGACGGCCAGGTCCGCGCCTACCAGTCGTCCCGCGGGCTGCTGGTCGACGGTGTGGTCGGGCCGATCACGGCGAACGCCCTGAACACCCAAGCGCCCGCCAAGTCCGGTGGCAGCTCGTCGAGCGCGAGCGGCAGCGGCAGCGGCAGCGGCAGCGGCAGCGGCAGCGGCGCGACGCCCAGCTATGATCCGGCCGGTCGGCTGAACAACAGCAATGTCGCGCCCGGACTCAATCGCCTCGCCCGCGAGACCTGCGAAGATCTGCAGGATGAAGGTCACGAGCCGTATATCGTGAGCGTCTACCGGTCGACGGCCGAGCAAGACGCCCTGTACCAGCAGGGTCGCACCACCCCCGGCAGCATCGTCACCTGGGTGTCGGGCGGCGGCTCCTGGCACAACTACGGGTGCGCGGTCGACATCGCCTTCTGGAACAGCAGCCACACCGGCCCCACCTGGGACTGGTCGTATCCGTGGGACCGCATCGGCGCGGTCGGCCTCGCGAATGGCTTCACGAAGTGGGGCGGCGACTGGTCGGACTCGCCCCACCTGGAGCTGCACCCCACCTGGTCGGGATCGGCCTACGACCTGGAGGGCACGCTGAACAGCCAGGGCATGTCGGCGGTGTGGGCGAAGGTCGGCGCGCTGTGACCCCAGGCCCGTGGTAGCCTGCCAAAGGAGGTGTGCATGTGGTTCCTGGTCGCGACGGCGCTCGCCGGCACAAAGATCCAGATCGGCGAGATGACGTCGAACGGACTCACAGTGCACGAGCTGTTCTGTGACTGGTCCGATCCGGGCTTGTCCGCCGCCTTCGCCGGACCGAGCATGGTCGGCGCGATCGCCCAAAAGAAGGCCGACTTCGACGCCTGCGCGCCGCAGGGCTCAGCGGCCAAGCTGTCCTGGTCGACCGGCGCCGCGGCCGTGATGGTCGAAAAGGCCGAGACATCCGCCATTGGTGCCTGCATCGCCGGGGTCGCCAAGCCCATCGTCCAGGTGACGAAGGGAAGCTGCACCATGGTCGTGCTGGTCGGAGAGGCCAAGCGGGCCACCCAGATCGGCGACACCGTCGACGACTCGCCCTGAACGGCTACTTGGCCGCCGCCGCCGCCGTGTCGCCCGCTGCCGGCCCGACGCCGTCGTCCTCGACGAAGGCGTAGCGCCCCGTCAGCACCTCGCGGCCGAGGGCCGCTTTCGCGTCGTCGTCGTTGTGCCAGAGCGCGGCGAACCGCTGCTCGACCAACCGTGCGGCGTTGCGCGCGTGGAGGTCCGCCAATGCGCGCGCCTCGTCGCTGCCCCCCTTGGCGCGCACCACGGCCGCCACGACCACCGCCACCTCCATGGCGATGTCCACCGTCCGGAACAGGAAGGCCTGCTTCCGCTCCAGCTTGGCCTGGTACCGCACCATGCCGTGAAAGACGGCCCGCGCCAACCGACGCGACGTCCGCTCCGCCCAGCGGAGGTGGCGGGCCAGCGCGCCGTGCTCCCCGTAGGCGAAGGGGTTGCCGAACCAAAGCGCCGGGTACCAGCGCGCGTAGAAGGCGGCCACCCGGGGGAGCGCCGCCAGCTTCGCCCCCAGCGACGCCTTGGCGTCGAGCAGGGTGCCAGCGACCTTCAGGTGGGTGTCGACCATCTCCCGCGCCATGAACAGGTGCATGATCTCGGAGCTTCCCTCGAAGATCCGGTTGATCCGGCTGTCGCGGTACATGCGCTCGACCGGCTCGGGGACCTCCCCGCGCGCGGCCAGGGAGGTCTCGGTCTCGTAGCCGCGCCCGCCGCGGATCTGCATCACGTCGTCGAGCATGTCCCACCCGCGGGTGGACGCCCACTCCTTCGCGGTCGCCGCCTCCAGCCGAATGTCGTAGCCCGCGCGCAGGGCGAGGTGGCTGGCGAGGTGGCTCCACGACTCCATCGCGTAGGTAGACGCCGTCAGATCGGCGAGCTTGTGGCTGATGGCCTCGTGCTTGCCGACCGGCTGGCCCCACTGCACGCGCTCGGCGGCGTAGCGCCGCGCGATCCCGAGCGCCCGGCGGGCCCCCCCGACACAGGCCGCCGGGAGGGAGAGCCGGCCCGTATTCAGCGTCACGAGGGCGATCTTGAGCCCCTGCCCTTCTGCGCCCAGCCGGTTCTCCTGTGGGACGCGCACGCCGCGGAAGCGCAGCAGGCCGTTCTCCAGCGCCTTCAGACCCATGAAGCGACAGCGGTGCACCACCTCGAAGCCCGGCTGGTTGGTCTCGACGATGAAGGCCGAGATCTTCCGCGTGTCCGGGTCGCGCGCCATGACGATCATCAGCTCGGCGATGGTCCCGTTGGTGATCCACAGCTTCTCGCCGTCGAGCACATAGTCCCCCTCGGGGGTGCGGGTCGCCGTGGTCGCCAGCCGAGCGGGATCGGACCCGACGTCGGGCTCGGTCAGGGCGAAGGCGGTGATCGCCCCCCGGGCGCAGCGCGGGAGGAACCGCTGCCTCTGCTCTTCGGTGCCGAAGAGGTACACCGGCTGCGGGACGCCGATGGAGTTGTGCGCCGAGAGGAGGGCGGCGAGGCCGCCGTCGTAGGCCGACACAAGCTCGACCAACCGCCCGTACTCCACCTGATCGAAGCCCAGACCGCCGTAGCGCGTCGGGATCTTCATGCCGAACGCGCCCATCTCCCGCAGCGCGGCGAGGACCTCGGGCGGATACTGACCCTCCCGGTCGATGCGCGCCGAGTCGACCTGCTGCTGAAAGAACGCCTCGAAGCGACGATAGGTCTCTCGGAAGTGCGGCGTCTCCGCGTGGACCGGGAAGGGGTCGATCCAGTCGACCCGCAGCGAGCCCATGAACAGGTCGCGCACAAAGCTCCGACCCGCCCACTCGGACTGGCGCGAGGATTCCGCGAGATCGCGGGCTTCGGCTTCGGTGACATGGGCCATGGCGCTCCCCCGACCACTGAATGAAGGGTCATTCAGTAGCGCATCCGGTCGCGCCCAGCAAGGCCCGACCCGGTCGACGACCGCGTGACCTCAGGGGATCGAGCGGACCAGTCGCAGCCCCCGCAGCGGGCTGGCTTCGCCGGGCGGGGCGCTGTCGCGCGACGACACGCGGGCGTCTGCCGGCAGCGAGGCCACATGCCCGCCCCGCACCACCCGCCGCTCCCCGGTCGGCGCGCCGAGGGCGTCGACCACGCCGGCCGCCTCGACCGGCCCGTACCAGTCCCACACCCATTCGGCAGCATTTCCCGTCATATCGTGCAGGCCGAAGACGTTGGGCGCGCGTTGGCCGACCGGGTGCAGGGCGCCACCCGGCGTCTCCCCGACCCAACCCGCCGTCTGCGCGTCGGTCCCGGGCGAAAAGGGCGTATCGTCGACGCCGCGCGCCGCGGCCTCCCACTCGGCCTCGGTCAGCAGGCGATAGCCGGGGCAGGCGGTCCCGGCCGACCAGGCGACGGCGCCCGCGTCGACCGTGTAGCAGGGCGCGAGGCCTTCGCGGACCGACAGGGCGTTCGCGAACGCGATGGCTTCGTCCCAGCGGATGCCGGTCACCGGGCAATCCGGGCCACACGGGACGGCCTCGGGCGGCGCCGTCCCCATCACCGTCTCCCACAGCGACCGCGGGACCTCGGTGCGGCCGACCAGCAGCAGCGCCCCCACCACCACCGGGCGCGCCGGTGCGTCGTCGGCGCAGGGTCCCTGTCCGGGGGTGCAGCCGATCTGGCGCGGACCCGGCGGCACCGGGACGAGCGCGTAGCCCGCGTCGACCGACGCCGGCGCCGGCGGCGCCTCCACCACCTTGGGCGGGCGCTTCGCGAGCGCCACGCCCGTTGCTCCCAGCAGCCACCACGCCGACATCCCGCCTCCCCCCGCATTCGACCGCGCCGACGGCGGTCCGTCAAGGCGGACCCCTGGCGAACCACCCCGCCGTGCTTAGGCTTCGCCCGGAGACGTCGTGGACCACAGCCCGATCCCGCACGCCGACTGCACCCTCTCGCTCTCTGCCCGCGACGCGGCGCAGGGGGCCGAGGTGGTCGCGGCGATCACCCGCGTCGCGGCGCTCCCCGGCTGGGCCGCCCACGTGGCGGAGGGCGCCCTCCCCGACTTCGGCACCGCCGGCGCGCTGATGGGCTTCGACTTCCACCTCACGCCGCGCGGCCCCCAGCTCATCGAGGTGAACACCAACGCGGGCGGCGCCTTGCTCGCCGACCGCCACGGCCCGTCCGACCGCCTGCGCGAGGCGCTGGGCGCCACCTTCGCCGGCGAGTGGGCCGCGCAGCGCGGCGCGCGGCCGCTCACGCGGCTGGCCCTCGTCGACGACACCCCCGAAGGCCAGTTTCTGTACCCCGAGTTTCTGGCCTTCGTCGACCTGTTCCGGTCCTTCGGGTGGGCGGCCGAGGTGGTAGACCCGCGGCAACTCGCGCGGCGCCAGGGCGCCCTGTGGGTCGACGACCGCCGCATCGATCTGGTGTACAACCGCCTCACCGACTTCTCGCTGGCGGAGCCCGCACATCAGGCGCTGGCGGAGGCGTGGCGCGCCGGTGAGGTCGTGCTGACCCCCAGCCCGCGCCACCACGCCCTGTTCGCCGACAAGTCGTTGCTGGCCCGCTTCTCCGACGCCGACGCGCTCGCGCAGGTCGGCGCCGCACCGGCGGATATCGCCTGCCTCACCCGGCATGTGCCCCCGACCGTCCCGGTGACGCCCGCGCGCGCCGACGCGCTGTGGGCCGAACGCCGGGGCTACTTCTTCAAGCCGACGGCCGGCTACGCCAGCCGCGGCGCCTACCGCGGCGACAAGCTGACCACCGCGAAGTGGTCCGAGATCCTCGCATCCGGCGTGCCCTACGTGGCCCAGCGGTGGATCCCGCCGCCCGAGGTCGACCTCCCCGGCGTCGGCCCCCTGAAGTGGGACCTCCGCGCCATCGCCTGGCGCGGCGCGGTTCAGGGCCACTTCGCCCGGGTGTACCAGGGTCAGACCACGAACCTGCGCACCCCGGGCGGCGGCTTCGCGCCGGTCGTGGTGACCCCTTCCGCGGACCTTGCCGCTGCCGCCACCGTCGCTAGGACAGAGGCATGCGCCGACTCCTGACCGTCGGGTGGATCGCTGCGGCCTGCAGCGCCCCCGCGCCCGCACAGCCGCGACCCCTTCCCACCGAGCCGCCGTCCCCGGCCGCCGCGCCGCTGGCCGCGCCCGCGCCGGTCCCCCCGGCCGTGCCCCCGCTGTCGCCGACGGCCCGCACCGAAGACGAATCGAACACCATCGCCGTCTTCAAGGCAGCCGCGCCGGCGACCGTGTATGTCACCCAGAACCAGACCTACCGCGATCGCTACACCCTGTCGCCGGTGTCGGTGCCCGCGGGCGCAGGGACCGGCTTCTTGTGGGACACCGCCGGCCATGTGGTCACCAACGCCCATGTGCTCGACGGCGGGCAGAGCTTCACCGTCACCCTCTTCGACGGGAGCGACTGTCCGGCCCGGGTCATCGGCAGCGATCCCCGGAAAGACATCGCCGTCCTCCGCATCGACGCGCCCGCCGATCGCCTGGTCGCGCTGCGGCGCAACCCCCCGAGCGAGGCGCTGGAGGTCGGGCAAAAGACGATCGCCATCGGCAACCCCTTCGGACTCGACCACACGCTGACCACCGGGATCGTCAGCGCGCTCGGCCGGGAGATCGTCGGCTTCGGCGAGGTCACCATCAAAGGGATGATCCAGACCGACGCCGCCATCAACCCCGGCAACTCCGGCGGTCCGCTGCTCGACTCCACCGGGCGGCTGATCGGCGTCAACACCATGATCTACAGCCAGGCCGGTCAATCGGCGGGGATCGGCTTCGCGGTTCCCGTCGGCACCGTCGAGCGGGTGGTCGAGCAGCTGATCCACACCGGGCGCGTCACCCAGGTCGGGATCGGGGTCACCCTCCTCCCCGACGCCGTCGCCCGCCGCGCGGGTCTGCGCGGCGTGGCGATCCTCGAGGTGAACCCTTCCTCTCCTGCGGCAGCCCTCGGTCTGCGGGGGGTGTCGCGGACCCCGCGCGGCGTCGCGCTGGGCGATGTGCTCGTCGCGGTCGACGGGCACGAGGTCGCCACCTACGACGACCTCTACAACGCGCTCGACGGGCGGCAAACCGGCGAGTCGGTGACCTTGATCTGGGAGCGCGACGGGGTGCGCCAAGAGGGAACCACCCACCTGACCGTGGTGTCCGAGTGAGCTGGCTGTTCCTGCTCGCGTGCCGCAGCGCGCCCGCCGAGGCACCCCCACCGGCAGACCCCACCTTCCAAGGTGCCTGCGACGCGTCGGCGGCCTGGCTGTCCCCCGATGGCGCGCTGTGGGTCGCCGATGACGAGACAGACCGGCTCGGGGTCTACGCGACCACCGGCGGCCCACCCCAGCGAACCCTGGTGCTTCGGGGCATCGAAGGCGATCTCGAGGGCGCCGCGGCCCTCGGGTCGGTGGTGTGGTGGATGGGGTCGCACGGCCGCAGCGACAAGGGGAAGCCGCGGCCCGAGCGACAGGTCCTGTTCGCCACCGATGCGGCGGGCACCGAGGTGGCCCGAGAGACCCACCTGTTGGACGGACTGCGCGCCCACCCCACCGTCGGTGCCGCCCTGTCCGCCGCCGAACCGCTGCCGCCGAAGGAGGGCGGTGTCGCGATCGAGGGGCTCGCTGCGCAGGGCGACCGCCTGTGGATCGGCCTTCGAAGCCCCGTGACCGACGGGCGGGCCTGGGTGGTGTCGTGGACGCCGCCGCACGGGGACGCCCCAGGCGCCTGGGGCGAAGCCACCGCGCTCGATCTGGGCGGTCGCGGCATCCGCAGCCTGGAGTGGGACCCGGGCCGCCAGACCTTCTGGGTGGTGGCCGGCCCACCCGGTCGCGCCGACGGGACCTTCGCGCTGTTCCGTTGGGCGGGCCCCGGCGCCGCCCCCACCCCGGTCGACGCCGACCTCCACGATCTGAACCCCGAAGCGCTCGTCCTGACCGCGACGGGCCTGCTCCTGCTGTCCGACGACGGGCGACGCCCGGTCGACGGGGTGGACTGCAAGACCCTCCCCCCCGAGCGGCGAGCCTTCCGCGGCCGCGCCATTCCGCTCTGAACCTGGAGTCCCGATGGATCCCGCCCTTCCCCTCGCGGTCGACCAGGCCCTGGAGCGCGCCTTGCTCCCCGCCGATCCTGCGCTCGACGCCGCCCTGGCCGCCAGCGCCGCTGCCGGACTTCCCGCCATCGCCGTCTCCGCCACCCACGGGGCGTTGCTGGCCTTGCTCGCCCAGTCCATCGGCGCACGGCGTGCGCTCGAAGTCGGGACCCTCGGCGGCTATTCGGCGATCTGGCTCGCCCGATCGCTCGACGCAGCGGGTCACCTCGACACCCTCGAGCGCGACCCCCATCACGCCGCCGTCGCCCGCGCGAACCTCGCGCACGCCGGATTGGCCGAGCGGGTGACGGTCCACGAGGGCGTCGCCCTCGACCTGCTCCCCACCTTCGTCCCCCCCTACGATCTCGTCTTTCTCGACGCGGACAAAGAGAACAACGACGCCTATTTTGCCCACGCGGTCCGACTGACCCGCCCCGGCGGCTGGATCCTGGTCGACAATGTGGTGCGGGACGGGCGGATCCTCGACACGACCGACCCGACCCCCCAGGTGCGGGGCGTGCAGCGCCTGCTGGCCGCCGTCGGCGCCGAGCCCCGGGTGGAGGCCACCGCGATCCAGACCGTGGGGACGAAGGGGCACGACGGACTGCTGATCGCCCGCGTGCGCTAGACCCGACCGCCGCCGCCGCCGCTGCCCTGGGTCTGCCTCGGGGTGTGGCTGTGGCGGGCAGGACGCAATAAAACGGAGAGGCTTCTCGCTCCGGTGTGCCCTCGAACCTCCGGGGAGCCAAGCATAGCGAGAGCCGGCGAACCCAAGTACCCGACCTGGGTCGTCGCACCCGGAGAACGCCATGTCCCGCTCGACCCTCTTGCCCGTGGTCGCCGTGCTGCTGCCCTGTACCGTCGCCCTCGCGGAGCCCGTGGTCGAACCGGTCCCTCCCGCCGTGCCAGCGCCCCTCACCGTCGACGACCGGGGCCTGCCCATGGTCGCGTTCGATGAGGTGCCAGCCGACCCGGTGCTGCGCGGCGCCTACCTGTACCGCGTCGCTGGGTGCGTGGGGTGTCACAGCCCACCTGGGTCGGACCGCCCCCACCTGTCGGGGGGACGCGACAACCCCACCGTGTTCGGCACCTTCTATGCCCCGAACATCAGCCCCGATCCCGAAGACGGCATCGGCGCCTGGACAGAGGAGGACTTCCACCGCGCCCTCCGAGACGGCCGCGCCCCCGACGGCCGCGCCTACTGGCCGACCTTCCCGTATA
>Ga0164294_10001257_pt1 | contig 23673 bp, 23 predicted proteins | sample GEODES005metaG_FD_111479 | JGI IMG/M metagenome (GOLD analysis project Ga0164294, IMG submission 111479) | Oligotrophic lake water microbial communities from Sparkling Lake, Wisconsin, USA - GEODES005 metaG | ecosystem: Environmental > Aquatic > Freshwater > Lake | place: USA: Sparkling Lake...
AAAAAACGGCATGCGTGCAATACGCGTAGACGCTCTTGGCACCACGCTCCTTGAGCACCTCGGCTGCCTTGACCAGCGTGCCTGCGGTGTCGATCATGTCGTCCATGATCACGCAGTTGCGGCCTTCGACCTCGCCGATGACGTTCATCACTTCAGACACATTGGCCTTGGGTCGGCGTTTGTCGATGATGGCCAGATCGCAATTGAGCTGCTTGGCGAGCGCGCGCGCGCGAACCACACCACCGATGTCCGGAGACACCACCACCAGATCGTCGTAGCGCTTGGATTGCAGGTCTGACAGCAGCACCGGCGAGGCGTAGATGTTGTCCACCGGGATGTCGAAGAAACCCTGGATCTGGTCGGCGTGCAGGTCCATCGTCAACAGCCGCTCGACACCCACGGCTTCGAGCATGTTGGCCACGACCTTGGCGCTGATGGGCACGCGCGTCGAGCGCGGACGCCTGTCTTGGCGTGCGTAGCCGAAGTAGGGCATCACAGCAGTGATCCGCCTTGCACTGGCGCGCTTGAGGGCGTCGACCATGATGCAAAGTTCCATCAGGTTTTCGTTGGTCGGCGTGCACGTTGGCTGCACCACGAACACGTCGCGGGCGCGAACGTTTTGTTCGATCTCTACAGCCACCTCGCTGTCGGAGAAACGTCCCACCGAAGCCTTCCCGAGTTCAACCCCGAGATGGGTGGCGATTTCCTGGGCAAGCACCGGATTGGCGTTGCCTGTGAACAGCACGGTATTGAAAAGCACATTCCCTCCGACGAGGCTTGATGAAAGCACAAGGCTTTCGCTCTGTACAGCCCAGGCCTGCGGTCAGGACATTCCGGGAAACAACTGAATCTGGCAGGGGAGGAAGGACTCGAACCCTCGCATGTCGGAATCAAAATCCGATGCCTTAACCAACTTGGCGACTCCCCTACACCGGATGGGCGACAGACGCCGCTCACCCACAAACCTCATTCGCGCACCCAATCGTACAAAGGGTGCCGCTGCAGACTACGGCAAATCCGGCTGGTCCAGCCAGACTGCGCGTTGATGGCAGCCAAAGAACCCGATGCGTCGGTCTCGCCCAAGCGGGCAAACACCGTGCTTCCCGAACCACTCATCCGGCTGTTGCCAAACCGGAGCTTCAATTCATCAGCCGCTTGTCGAACCGCAGGACACAACAACTCGGCCACCGGCTGCAAATCGTTTCGACCCCATGCGTGACCATCATCTGGCAGCGCGATGCGGGCGATCTCCTGCGCATCAAAGCCCTCGAGTGTAATGCGCTGGCTGTCGCGAGCCAACTGGGGATGGGTAAATATGGCCCTTGTTTCCAGAGACGCCTGCGGCTTGATCAGCGCAAAGCTTTGGCTGGGCACATCGAATGGGGTGAGTTGCTCGCCGATGCCTTCAACCCATGCTGGCGTGCCGCCGATGAAAAACGGCACGTCGGCACCCAGCGGCAGCGCGAGCTCGAGCAGTTTCGAGCGTGGCCAGTTCAGTCCCCACAGACGGTTGAGCGCGAGCAAGGTGGTGGCGGCGTCCGAACTGCCGCCGCCCAGCCCTGCGCCCCAGGGCACTTGCTTGTCGATCGAGATGTCGGCGCCAAAACGACAGGCGCTGGCCGCTTGCAGGCAGCGCGCCGCGCGCAGGCACAAATCGTCTGCCGGCAGGCTGACCGAGAGGTCGTGGCGCACGATGAGGCCATCGTCGCGCCGCTCGAAGTGCAGCGTGTCAGCCCAGTCGATGGGCACGAACACCGACTGCAGCAGGTGGTGGCCGTCGGCCCGGCGTCCCACCACGTGAAGGAACAGGTTCAGCTTGGCCGGCGCCGGCACGTCGTAGAAGGCCAGGATGCTCATTCGGTGTCCAGCCTGACCATCACCACGACCGCAGGCGGCTCGCTGCGCCTTGCCGCAATCCGGGACTGCTCGAACTTCGATAGATCGACCGCCCAGCCCAGTTGATGAAAGCCCACCGGCTCGCCCGGCATGGCAGCCAGGCTTTCGGCACCCGACCACGGGCGGCCACGCAGCCAGTCGAACATCGCGGCGACCGGAAGCTCTTCGCCGAGCACTTGCCTGGACATGTCCGCGAGGCTGGCATGCTGGCTTTTGCCTTGGGGTGTTTCGACGCTGACCGCACCAGGCTGCCAACTCGCGCGCGCCAGGGTGACGCCGATGGGCGTGCTCAGGTCGAGCCGGCCGCGCTGCGCGTTGCCCGTCAATTCGAACGCTGCGATCACGTTGCGAGCGGGCTCCTCGCCGGTGCCGTCGATCTGCACCGACATGCGCCCCGAGAGCCGGTCACTTGACATCAAGGGGTCGAGTGCGGCAGGTGGCGTTGCGCAGCCTGCCAGCACCGATGCCACCAAGCCCAAGACCGCATGCCGTCTCAAGGTCACAAATCGACCTTCAGCCGCGTCACGGTCTCACGCAAGACCTCGTTGCCTGAATCGCGCGCCTTGCCTTCACGCAGGATGCGGCGGGCCTCATCAAGCTGGCCATCAACCCACAGCACCTCGCCCAGGTGGGCGGCAATTTCGGCATCGGGACGCGACTGATAGGCCTGCCTGAGGTGCTTGATCGATTCGGTGCGATCGCCCATGCGGTACTCGACCCAGCCCAGGCTGTCGATGATGAAGGGCTCGCCGGGTGCCAGCTCCAGCGCCTGCTGGATCAAGGCCTTGGCCTCGGGAAGGCGCAGCCCGCGATCGGCCAGCGAATAGCCCAGCGCGTTGTGCGCGTGGTAGTAGTCGGGTCGCAACTCCATCACCCGGCGAAGCAAGCGCTCCATGTCGTCCACGCGTTCGAGCTTCTCGGCCAGCATGGCCTGCTCATAAAGGATGTCGGTGTCGTTCACGAAGCGCAGGTTCGCCTTGTCGAGCACCTGGTTGGCCTGCTCGTACAGCTTGCTCTCGCGCAGCAGCTGTGCTTCGGCCAGCAGCTTGGCGCGTGCTTCGCCCTCATTGGATTCGGGTGCTTGCCGTACCAGTTGCACCGCCTCGTCCATGCGGCCTTGCCGCGCCAGCAAGGACGCGCGCCGCAATTCGACCTCGAGTGCGCGCTGCGGGTCGTCGATCTGGTCGAGCCACGCTTGCGCGGCCTTGAAGTCGCCGAGTTGTTCGGCAGCTTGCGCCAGCATCAGCATGGCGCGCGATACGCCATGGTCGGGGCCGAGCGACATCTCGTCGTCGTCGAGCCCCGCGCTGCGGCTGGCCGCATGTGCCGCGGCACTGGACGCCGAGGTGCCCGCCGGTGTTGTGACCGATGCCGCCGGCTTGGCGCGCACCAGTGCGAGGAACTTCTCCAGCGCGGCCGTGGCCTGCTTGGGCTGTCGCAGCTCGAGGTGCAGCGCGCCGAGCGTCAACCACGGCGACGGCAGATCAGGCTTGTCGCGCGTGACCCTTTCAATCTGGGCCAGCGCGTCGGCGTGTCGCTGCGTGAAAGACAAGGCACGCGCGTAGTAAAGCCGCACCACATCGTCCTCGGGCTTCGCCGCCAGATAGGACGTGACGACGGCTTCGGCAGCCGGGTTCGCAGGCAGCAGATCGAGCGCGAGCAAGACCGGCGATTGCGCCAGCGCGTCGTAGGCATGGGCGCGTTTGACCAGTTCGAGCGCGCGAGCATCGTCGCCGCCGTTTTGGGCGGCCCGCCCGATCGCCACCATGGCGGCGACCCGGGTAGCGGGCTGATCGACGTAGGGCGCCAGTGCCTTTTCAAGCACCGCCGGTGTGCTTTTGCGGTCGCCCGCGCGTTCGAAGAAACGCGGCAGGCTGCTGATCAGCGCCACGCGCTCTGCTGGCGGCGTGAGCTCGATCATCGAGCGCAGGGGCTCGGCGGTTTCAGACGATCGGTTCAAGGCCACCAGCAACTGCACCACGTAGCGGCTGGCCTCCAGCGATTGGGGCAGCGCCGATTTCCAGTCTTGTGCCGCACTCAGCGCCAGATCGCCTGCGCGTGCTTGCAGTGCCACCTCAGTGGCGCGTCGGAACACTTGCTCGTTCTTGCTTTTTTTCGCCGCGGCGAGCAGCACCGAATACGCGGCACCCGGCTCGTTGTTGCGCAGTTCGATCTCGCCGATGAGCAACTGGTAGAAAAGCGCGGCATCGAGAGGCGAGTTCTCGATGGCATCGGCTGCAGGCGAGGCATCTGCGCGCGAAGCGGCCGGTGTCTCGCCCTTGGAAGACGGCTGGGCTGCGAGGCACGGAGCCCCGATTGACAGCGCGATCACAAGCGCACAAGCGGCTGGCGCTGAGGGAAAACGTGCTGGCATTGACGACTCCTGGGGGCTGAAAAACATTCTAGGCGGTGGGTGTGCGCGCACCTCGCAAGGTCCGACCGGTTTGCGTCCTGATAATTCCGCCCATGCCCGAACTGCCTGAGGTCGAAGTCACTCGACAGAGTTTTGCCCAGCGCATTGCCGGCGCCGTGGTCACCGACGTTCGACTCGGCAAGCCGCTGCGCTGGCCTTTGGGTGTCGATCCGGCCAGCTTGCGCGCTCAGGTGGTGGGCGATGTCTCGCGGCGTGGCAAATACCTTTGGCTGCCTTTGTCGAAAAGTGTCGCCACTGCGCCCGCGACTGCGACTGCGACTGCGCCCGTGGCCGTGGCCGGGCAGGGCGGCGTGCTCATGCATCTGGGCATGTCGGGCTCGCTGGCTTTCGTCTCGCAGCCCGACCCGCCGGGCGTCCACGACCACTTCGATCTGGTGACCGATCAGGGCACGCTCAGGCTCACCGACCCACGCCGCTTTGGAGCGGTGGTGTGGTCGCCGTCGCAGCACGAGGGCATGGCCGCCAAGCTGTTGTCGACGCTGGGTGTCGAGCCCTTCGATGCCGCATTCGATGGCGCTTATCTGCACGCCGCGCTGCAGCGCCGCCGTGTGGCGGTGAAGCTCGCGCTGCTCGGTGGTGACATCGTGGTGGGCGCCGGCAACATCTACGCCTGTGAGGCCTTGTTCACGGCGGGCATCGATCCGCGCACCCGCAGCGACCGCCTGAGCCGGCCACGCTGCCAGCGTCTGGCGTTGGCCATTCGCCAAACGCTGCAAGCCGCGCTTGCGCTCGGCGGCTCGACCCTGCGCGACTTTCGCGATGCGCACGGCATGGCCGGCCAGTTCCAGTTGAGTGCCAACGTCTACGGCCGCGCGGGCGAGCCGTGTCGCGTGTGCGCCACCAAGGTGAGGCGCATCGTGCAGGCGCAACGATCGACCTTCTTTTGCCCGACGTGCCAAAAGCGCTGACGCACGTGCCGTTGGCTCAGGCCGTGATCGACTGGCAACGCAGCCACGGCCGCCATGGCCTGCCGTGGCAGGGTACGCGCGATCCGTATCGGGTCTGGCTGTCTGAAATCATGCTGCAGCAGACCCAGGTGAGCACGGTGCTGGGCTACTACGAGCGCTTTTTGCAGCGCTTTCCCGATGTGGCTGCATTGGCTGCTGCGCCACTCGATGACGTGCTGGGCCTGTGGAGCGGGCTGGGCTACTACAGCCGCGCGCGCAACCTGCACCGCTGCGCGCAGGCCGTGGTGGCCGATCACGGCGGGCGTTTCCCCGCAAGCAGTGCGGTCTTGCAGACCTTGCCCGGCATCGGGCGCTCCACGGCTGCGGCGGTGGCTGCGTTTTGCTTTGGCGAGCGCGTGGCCATCCTCGACGGCAACGTCAAGCGCGTGCTCACGCGGGTGCTGGGTTTTGACGGTGATCTGGGGCAGGCCACCAAAGAACGCGAGCTTTGGGCCGAGGCCACACGCGTCTTGCCCGACACCGGCATCGAGTCCTACACGCAGGGCCTGATGGACCTGGGGGCCACGCTGTGCAGCGCGCGCTCGCCGCAGTGCTTGCTGTGTCCCGCGCAAGGCCTGTGCGTGGCGGCTCGCAATGGCAACCCGCAGGCCTATCCGGTCAAGACCCGCAAAGTCAAGCGCAGCGCGCGCGAGCACGCGTGGCTGTGGTTGACATGGCGCGAGGCGGTGTGGCTGGTCAAGCGGCCCGACAGTGGCGTGTGGGCCGGGCTGTGGAGCCTGCCCGAGTTCGCCTCGCATGAAGACCTGTACCGCACGGCGCTCTCGTGGCCCGGCCACTTTGAGACGCTGCCCAGCTTCACGCACACCTTGACTCACCTGGACTGGACGCTGCATCCCGTGCGCTGGACGCTGCCGGTTGCGGCCGATGAATCACAGGCCGCAGGGTGCACCGCATCGTTTCCGCAAGGGCGCTGGTTCAGCCTGGGTGAGGCGCTGGGTGCTGGTTTGCCCGCGCCCTTGCGCAAGCTGCTGCTGGGCTGAGCGGGCGGCTCAGTCGCGCGCGTCTAGCTCGCGGTGGCGGATCAGCGTGGCCGATCGCTTCGCAAAGCGGCGACCCAGCTCTTCGGTCATGTAGACCGAGCGATGCTGCCCGCCGGTGCAGCCGATGGCCACTGTCAGGTAGCTGCGCTGATCGTGCTCGAATGCCGGCAGCCAGCGCGCCAGAAAGGCCTCGATCTGATCGCGCATCTCGTGGGTCTCGGGCTGCTCTTCCAGAAAGGCCATCACCCCGGCGTCGCGGCCGTCCAGAGCGCGCAGTTCACGCACGTAATGCGGGTTGGGCAGCACGCGCACATCAAACACATAGTCGGCGTCGAGCGGCACGCCGTGCTTGAAGGCGAACGACTCGAACACCAGCGTGAGCTGGTTGGCTCCGGCGCGCATCAGATCGCGCACCCAGATGCGCAACTGCGCGGTGCGCAATTGGCTCGAGTCGATCACCGTTGATACCTCGCGCAAGTCGGCGAGCAGTTCGCGCTCGAGCTCGATCGCATCGATCAGCGCGCGGTGTCCCTCGGCCGTTCCTGTGGCTGGCGCGATGCCCGAACTGCCGGTTTGCGACAGCGGGTGAGGCCGGCGCGTTTCGGAAAAGCGCCGCACCAGCGCGTCGGTGCTCGCATCCAGAAAGATCGAGCGCACCGTCACCCCCTCGGCGCGCAACTGCTCAAGCAGCGGCACCAGGTGAGGCAGCGAGCCGGCGCTGCGCACGTCGACTGCCACCGCAACGCGGCGGTTGTCGCGCTGCTGCTCGAGCCGCAGGAAATCGCGCAGCAGCTCCGGCGGCAGGTTGTCGATGCAGAAAAAACCGGCGTCTTCCAGCGCATTGAGCGCCACCGACTTGCCCGATCCGGAGATGCCCGTGACCAGCACCACCTCGCGCGCTTCGCCGGTGTCTATCGTGCTCATCGTTCGGGCCTGGTGGTGGAGGGTTCGGCGCCCAACAAGAGCATTTCCTGGGCGTGCGCCAGGCTGGTGTCTGACAGGCGTTCGCCGGCCAGCATGCGTGCGATCTCGGCCACCCGGGCCTCGCCTGACACCGGCTGCACATCGCTGCGCGCCTGGCCGTCCACGCTGGCCTTGGACACCACGTGGTGGTGATCGGCACACGCAGCCACCTGCGGCAAATGGGTCACCGCCAGCACCTGCCGGCCCGCGCCGAGCTGCTTCATCAGGCGGCCCACGGTTTCGGCCACCGCGCCGCCCACACCCGCGTCGATCTCGTCGAAGATCAGCGTGCTCGCGCTCAATTCGCCACGCTGCAGTTGGCTGGTGGTGACCGCAATGGCCAGCGCGATGCGCGACAACTCGCCGCCCGAGGCCACCTTGCCCAGCGCTCTGGGCGTTGAGCCGGCATGCCCGGCCACCAGAAACTCGGCCGATTCGCGGCCGAACGATTGCGGCGATTCCTGACGGGTCAGCGCCACCTCGAAGCGCCCGCCCACCATGCCAAGCTGCTGCATGGCCTGCGTGATGGCCCCCGCCAGCCGGGGTGCGGCCGAGTGCCGAAGCGCCGACACGCGCGAGGCTTCAGCCTCGTAGGCGGCGCGGGCCTCATCCACGAGCCGGCGCTGCACATCCAGATCGGCGGCGGCCTCGAGCGCGTGCAGCTCGTGCTTCCATTGCGCATGCAGTTGCACCAGCTCGGCCGGCGCACGGCGGTAGCGGCGCGCCAGACTCACCCAGGCGGCCAGTCGTTCGTCGAGCTCGCCCAGGCGATCGGGATCGGCATCGGTGCCGCTGAGAAAGCCCGACAGCGTGCGCGCCGCATCGTGCAACTGGGCCTGCGCGCCTTGCAGCACCTCGACCACCGAGGCCAGCTCGCCGTCGATGGCTGCCGCCTCATGCAGCCGGTCGATCGCGCGGCTGGTCAGCGCGTCGGCGCTGTCGTCCATCTCGCTGATGGCGGCCAGCGCATCGCGTGCAGATTCGAGCAGCGTGTGCACATTGGCCAAACGGCTGTGTTCGGCATTCAAGCTCGCCCATTCGTCGGCGCGGGGTGCGAGCTTGTCGATCTCGCCGATCTGCCAGGCCAGCCGCTCGCGCTCGCGCTCCAGATCAGCTTGCTGCGTGTGGGCCCGAGCCAGCGCATCGTCAGCGGCGCGCCACTTTGAAAACGCCGCCTCGAGCGTCTGTGTGCTGACGCCCGCGTAGTCGTCGAGCAAGCCGCGCACCGAAGCGCCGCGCGTGAGGCTTTGCCAGGCGTGCTGGCCGTGGATGTCAACCAGGTGATCGGCCGCCTCGCGCAGCTGGGCGACGGTGGCCGTGCTGCCATTGACCCACGCGCGGCTCTTGCCCTGGGCGTCGATCGAGCGGCGAAGCAGCAGCGTCTCGCCGACTTCGAAGCCCGCTTCTTCAAGCCACGCGCCCAGCGATGCCGGTGAATCGAATTCGGCCGTGATGTCGCAGCGCGCGCAGCCTTCGCGCACCACGCCCACATCGCCGCGACCGCCGAGCGCCAGTTGCAGCGCATCGACCAGGATGGACTTGCCGGCACCCGTTTCGCCGGTGAGCACCGAAAAGCCGGCAGCCAGCTCCACCTCGAGCGTGGTCACGATGACGAAATCACGCAGGGCAAGGCGGCGCAGCATCAGGCCACCCCCGAGTTCCAGTGCAACTTGCGGCGCAGCGTGGCGTAGTAGCTCCAGCCGGGCGGGTGCAGAAATCTGGCCTGATATGGCGCCCTGCGCACCGTGATGCGATCGCCGTGCAGCAAGCTGGCCAAGCCCTGCATGTCGAAATTGACGCTGGCATCGCGCCCGGCCACCACCTCGACGCTGATCTCGCCCGAGTCGGGCAGCACGATGGGCCGGTTCGACAGATCGTGCGGCGCAATGGGTACCAGCACGAAGCCCGCGATGCTGTGGTGCAGGATGGGCCCGCCCGCCGACAGCGCGTAGGCCGTCGAACCGGTGGGCGAGGCGATGATCAGACCGTCGGCACGCAGGTTGGTCACGCTTTCCTTGCCGATATCGATCTTGAGTTCGACCATGCTCGAAGTGGCGCCACGGCTGACCACCACATCGTTGAGCGCAAACGCCTCGAATATCACCTCGCCATCGCGCCACACGCAGCCTTCGAGCATGGTGCGACGCTCTTCTTCGTAGCGGCCGGCGATCATGGGTGCCAGCGCGGTGGCGAATTCGCCGATGGGAATGTCGGTGATGAAGCCCAGTCGGCCCTGGTTGATGCCCACCAGCGGAATGCCATAGCGCGCCATCTGCCGCGCCATGCCCAGCATGGTGCCGTCGCCTCCCACCACCACCGCGATGTCACAACACTTGCCCAGCTCGTCGGGTGTGAGCGCGCCGTAATCGGTGAGGCCGGTGTTGAGCGCGGTTTGCCGCTCCATCGAGACTTCAAGGCCCTTCGCGATGAGAAATCGGGCGACCTCGTCGAGCACCTGGCGGCTGCCCAGAACGTTGTACTTGCCGACCAGCGCGGCATGACGGAACGGGCTTTTCATGGGGAAATTACACCACAGCACTTTTTCACAAGGCGCAGCGAAAACCCCCCAACCTACAATCAAAACACCATGGACGAACGCGCCAGATCACTGCTCAAGACCCTGGTCGAGCGCTACATCGCCGATGGCCAGCCGGTGGGTTCGCGCACGCTGTCCAAGGCCTCTGGGCTCGAGCTGTCGCCCGCCACCATCCGCAACGTGATGGCCGATCTGGAAGAGCTGGGCCTGATCGTCAGCCCGCACACCAGCGCGGGGCGCATTCCCACTGCACGCGGCTACCGCATGTTCGTCGACACCATGATGACCGCGCAGCCGCTGAGCCTGGGCGACGCGGCCGGCCTCGAGTCCACCCAGCTCGCCGCCGACCAGCCGCAGCGCGTGATCGCCAACGCGGCGCAGTTGCTGTCCAGCCTGTCGAGCTTTGTGGGCGTTGTCACCGCGCCGCGCAAGGCCAGCGTGTTCCACCACATCGAGTTCATGCGACTGAGCGAGCGCCGCGTGCTCGTCATCTTGGTCGCACCCGATGGCGACGTGCAAAACCGAGTCATCTTCACCGCCCAGGACTACACCCAGGCGCAGCTGCTTGAAGCCAGCAACTACCTCACCGCTCACTACGCCGGCCTCACGCTCGAGGCCATACGCGAGCGTCTCAAGACCGAAGTCGATGTGCTGCGTGGCGAAATCACCACCTTGATGCACGCCGCGGTGCAAGCCGGCACCGAAGCCATGGCCGACAGCCAGGAGCAACTGGTGATCTCCGGCGAGCGCAATCTGCTCACCGTGCAGGACTTTTCCAGCGACATGGGCTCGCTGCGCAAGCTGTTTGATCTGTTCGAGCAAAAGACCCAGCTCATGCGCTTGCTTGACGTGAGCAGCCGTGCCGAAGGCGTGCGCATCTACATCGGCGGCGAAAGCCGCGTGGTGCCGTACGAAGAACTCTCGGTGGTGTCGGCGCCCTATGTGGTCGACGGCATCATCGTGGGCACCCTGGGCGTCATCGGCCCCACGCGCATGGCCTATGACCGCATGATCCAGATCGTCGACATCACCTCGCGACTGGTCAGCAACGCGCTGAGCAACAAGTAGCCCCGCGATGCGCGCCATGTGCGTGCGAAAATTCACCCCGGGGGCCGTTAGCTCAGTTGGTTAGAGCAGAGGACTTGAAGAAACACCCTAAATGCCTCGCGGCACACGGGTGGTTTCAAACGGGTTGCCCGGGGTATCGCAAGGTGCCCCGACGTAGAACTTCTCAAATTCGGTGAACGCTAAGGCGGGTGCAAGCCTGCGATGCCAACGCCGAGCGAAGCTCCTTCAAGGAGAACGTGTAGAGACTCGACGGGAAGGCCGAAAGGCAAGGCAGAGTCCAGACCACGAACCGGAAACGGGCGGCGAAAGCCGAGGTGGTACGCATAATCCTTTGGTCGCTGGTTCGAGCCCAGCACGGCCTACCAAAGATGGTTTCACCAAGCTCCACGAAAGACGAAAGCCGCAAGTCAATCGACGACTTGCGGCTTTTTTCATGTCCGCGTGGCTACTGCCTCTTGTGCCGCTTGGCAGCAGCACCGAGTGCGCCAAGGCCAGTGAGCATCAGCCACGCAGTTGCAGGAACGGGTACCGCTGCAGGGCCAGGATATGCGGCCACGGCAAGAGACCCGTGGTCGTAAGTGATGTTGCGGTAACCCACTGTTTGAATCTGATTGCCAGCAGCAAGCGCGGTGCTGCTGATCACCACCAGCGCATCCGAGCCGGATCGGTCTCTCAGGAAATACTGGCCGCTGATGCCCAGATCAAACAGCGTTTGGGCTGACCCACCTGCGGCCGCAGCAAGGAGGTTCCACTGGGTCTCGGAAGCCAGGCTCCAGGAGCCCGCGGGCAACGAGCCGACCGTGAGTGCAGCGGCCCAGGTGACGTCGTCAGCCCACAGGCGCGTGGTCGGCGGGCGATCGGAAAACCACAGCAGGTTGTTGACGTTGTCGAGCACGACGAAGCCACCTTGAGAGATCAACGCGGCCTTGGCGCCGCAGGCCAGGGGCAGCAGCGCTGCCAGCACAGCCCATCGAAGGATCGTTTGTTTCATGGGACTTTGGCGCGTGGACCGTTTGGGGACATGGTCCTCAGGCACCACCGAGAGGTTTTGACGCTGACCATAAAAAGGTATTGTGCAAATGGCGTGAAAAATGCCACTGAACCACTCGTCTGATTGGCCGTGGGAATGACCGGGCGGCCGAATCTGTCTGTGCCCTGCCGCCAAGAAAAAACCGGCCAAGTGGCCGGTTTTTCGTGGGAGCCGTGAAGCTCAGGCTTGCTTGCGACGGCGAGCCATGAAGCCCACCAGGCCCAGGCCGGCCAGCATCAGAACGTAGGTTTCTGGCTCTGGGATCGGGGCTGTGACCATCTCGATGTGGTAGTTCTGGTCCACCGTCTGGCCGTTGGCGGTGAAGCTGATCTCGTCCATGACGATCTTGAACTGGCCACCGTTGCCGAAGTCAACGAGCTCGTCTGCCCAAGTGATCGAGAAGTCGACCACACCGACACCCTCTCGGAGAAGGCCGCTGCCTTTAGGATTGATCAAGCCGGTCACTGCCAAGCCCGAGCCATCACTGGACTGCAGCCCGCTGGTTGGATTGCTGAAAGAGAAGTTGGCGGTCACGCCAAGGTCATTGGTCTCGTCGATCAAATAAGTGCAACCACCGAACAGGCAAACCGGCCCAGTGATGTTGGCAAAGCCGCTCACCAGCTCACCATCATTGAATGTCACGGTGCCAAACTTGAAGGTGGCGCTGGAGCCGCTGGCCAGAACAAACGACTGGGCGCGCCAGGTATCTGCCGTGAAGTCAACACCCAGCTTGCTGGCGTTAATCACGCCAGCCGCGCTGTAGCCGATGCCCGGCGAGAACGAAGCGGGGGCCAAGTCGAACTGAATGGCCGACGCACCGCTGGCAGCGGCGACCAAGGTCACAGCTGTCAGGATTTTCTTGAGATGTTTCATGAGAAGTTCCTCTGATTGGTTAAGCGAAAGGGCATGGCGCAGGAACTTCATCCCTGACCATGAAGGCAAAGTCTAGGTACTTGTTCACACCTTGTGACCCCCCCATTCAGGGGGTTTTGCACCCTCAGCGCGAAAAAGATTCAAGCCCCCCGAGAGGTGCAGCCTGTGGTGGAATCGCCCCGCGCTCACGTCAGCGACGGTTTCGACACCCAAGGATCTTCATGCCCTTTGCACTCACGAACGATCCGAAACTGCGCTGTCTGGTCGTTGCGGCGGCGATGGTCATGTTTGCCATCAATCTCGATTTCTTCGCGGTTCAGGCGGCGTTGCCGGCGACCGCGCTTGAATTTGGCACCGGCACGACGCAGCTGCAATGGGTGATCAGCGGCTACATGCTCGCGCTGGCGTCGGGTCTTTTCGTGGGTGGGCGGCTGGCTGAGTTGCTGGGTCGGCGAACCTGGTTGTTCATCGGTGGCGCGATCACCGACTGGCTGGGCTGGCGCTGGTTGATGTGGATCAACGTGCCCTTGATCTTGCTGGTGATGCTGCTGGCGCACCGCTCGGTGCAGCAAAGCCGTGACGAAACCGCGCCGCGCGTCATCGACTGGGCCGGGCTGGTGCTGATCGTCGGCTCGGTCGCGACCCTCACCTATGGCATCGACAAGGCCGTGAGCCGGGGTTGGGTATCGCCGCAAATGCTGGGTTGGCGTTGGTCACGTTCTCGGGTGGGGTGACGCTGGCCGCGGCTTCTTCGTTCATCGAGACGCGTTCGGCCGCTCGGTCCACCCACGCCCTGATGTCGTCGACCGCCCAGGTGCTGATCGCCTCCGGGGTGTTGTCGGTGCTGTTCGTGGCCATCGTCACCTGGTTGGGACCCATGAAGTCCAAGGGTCCGGTCTGCGAATAAAGTGCTCAAACCTCTTTGATTTGGGGTCTTTTCAGGCTAGGCTCCAGCATCAACTTGTGAGGAGTCGAAATTGGCCAGACCCAAGTCACGCGCGGAAGAGATCAGTGCAGCCGCTGAACCCTATCTGGGTACCAAGGAAGCTGCGGCCATGCTGGGCGTTTCGGTCAGCACCATCCAGAAAATGGTCGAAGCCGGAACCCTGCGGGCCTGGAAGACCCAAGGCGGGCACCGTCGGGTCGCCGAAAGCGATGTGGCCGAAATGAAGCGAACGGGGCTGGCCAGTCCGCCGAGTGGCTCGCAGCGCGGCCCGCTGGCGGTGCTTATCGTCGAGGACAACCCGGTGCAGCGCAAGGCTTACGACAAGGCGTTGGCCGATTGGGGTCCGCGGGTGGCCGTCAGTTACGAACGCGACGGTGCGGCCGCGTTGCTCGCCATCGCGCAGCGCCGCCCCGAACTCGTCATCACCGACTTGGCCATGGAGCCCTTTGATGGCTTTCACCTGATCCGCACGCTGCGCGGTTCACGAGACCTGGAAGCCACCCGCATCTTGGTGGTGACCGGGCTGTCCGATGACGAAATCTCGGCGCGTGGTGGCCTTGACGAGATCACGCTTTGCTATCGCAAACCGCTGTCATTTCAGCGGCTGCACGGCTACATCGATGCGCTGGTGCAACTGCGTAGTCCAGCTGAACCTAACAAGTAGTGCTCAGTTGACCTCACTGGGGTGGTTGCTCCAACTGCGGCCGCCGGGCGGGCCAGAGTTTTGCACCATCTTGGCATGGACACCAACAACCCCGGTGTGCACATCGTCCGCCGTCGGCCTGACGGCGTTTTTTATGCCCTGCCGGCCGTGCTCGCATATGGGCTCGGCATGCTGATGCCCTTGCGGATCGACCCGAGGGCACCTCGATCCAACGGCAGACCGCCCGGTATCGCAGGATTGGGCAGCATTCGATCCCTGATAGCGGTGACTGTGTGATTTTTGCAGGGCCGGCCACATAGTGCTCAAGTTGATTTGGTTGTTTAAAAGCAATCACTTACACAAATTAAGTAATTAATCGATAATGTGCGGATGGGCCGCGCACAAATCTGCATCGTTGACGACAACGCCGTCTGGCTGTCCCGACTGGGCCGCCTGATCGAAGAGGCTGATCTTGGCGACGTGGTGTCTTACAGCCACCCGCTCGATGCGCTGGTGAGCCTGCGTGAAAAGCATCCCGATGTGCTGCTGGTCGACTACTCGATGCCTGGCATGAACGGTATCGAGCTGCTTACGGCGCTGCACGCAACCGGTGTGCCGTCGCGCACGCCCGTGGCTCTGGTGGCCGCCTCGTTGACCGATCCCATCAAGCTCCAGGCTTGGCAGGCCGGCGTGATGGAAGTGCTACCCAAATCCATCACCAGCCAGGAAATGGCGCTGCGTTTGCGCAATCTGATTCGCATGGCTGCGCGGCCCTCGGCCGTCGATGCCGCTGATGTCACCGACGGGTGCGCCCCATCTTGCGATGCGCGCTGCGGTAGCCTCGCCACCGAAGCCGATGTGCAGCGCTCCACGCTGCGTATCCTTGAGCGGCTGTCGGCGCTGCGCGATGAAAACACCGGCAAGCACACCGAGCGCATGGCGCGCTATTCCAGAGCGATCGCAGCCACCCTGGGCTGGACCACGCCGCAGTGTCAGCTGATGCGCGATGCCGCACCGCTGCACGATCTGGGCAAGATCGGCATTCCGGATTCGGTACTCGGCAAGGCCGGCGCGCTGTCGCGCGAGGAGTGGGATGTGATGCGCCGCCACACCACCATCGGCTACGAACTGTTGCGCGATCAGGCGTCGCCGGTCTTGCAGTTGGGTGCCGAAATCGCGCTGTCGCACCACGAGCGCTGGGACGGCACGGGTTATCCGCTGGGTTTGCGCGGTGCCGACATCCCGCTGTCGGGGCGCATCGTGGCGCTGGCTGACGTGTTCGACGCGCTGACCACCGTGCGGCCCTACAAGCCGGCTTGGCTGGCAGAGCAGGCCGTCGAACAGATCGTGGCCGATTCGGGCAGCCACTTCGACCCCGACGTGGTCAGCGCTTTCACCGCCAGCATGGACCGGCTGCTCGTCATCAAGGCGCACTACGACGGCGACGAGGCTTTCACACCGTTGCTGCCGCTGCCGAACTGACCTCCAGTCAAACTGAATTGATCGAAGCCTTCCCATGTTGCAAAGCGCTAACTCAACTCACGCCATGGTGGCCACCACGCTGTGTGGGGAGACCTTTCACACCTTGCCAGTGCTTGACGCCCAGACCCGAATCGCCGAATTCGATGGTGACATCGAAGGCTACGACGAGGTCGTTGATTGGGTCTTGCTGGAGAGCGATGCGATGCGGCGCTGGCTGCGCGAGGCACCCATCGCGGGACGCCTCGTTCTGGCTGAAGCCCTGCATGAAGTGGCCAATAACTGCGCCATGGTCGGCGCGCAGCGCTGCGAGATGTTGGCGCGCAGCGTCGAAATCAAGCTGCGCCAATCGATGCGCTTCGATCTCGTGCCGGCCATGCGGGCCATCGAAACCGAGCTCGACCTGATGCTGGGGCAGTTGTCCCACCGCAAGGCCATTTGACCCTCAACCGCTCAGCCAGCCATCACACCATGAGTTCGATCTGCATCGTTGACGACAACCGTCCCACGCTGGCCCGCTTGAGCCGTGTATTCGGCGCTGCCGGCTTTGACGACGTGATGACCGAATCCGATCCGCTGATCGCCGTGACCCGAATCCGCGAGCATTGCCCCGATGTGCTGGTCGTCGACTACAACATGCCCAAGCTCAACGGGCTGGCAATGGTGGAGATGCTCAAGCACGAAGGCATTGTTCCGAGTCTGCCCGCGGTCTTGCTGTCGGGGCTGGACTTGTCCGGGCTGCGTCTGGCCGCGTTCAAGGCCGGGGCGGTCGATGTGATCGACAAGCGGGTGGCCGAGCAAGAGCTCGTTCACCGCGTCAGAAATTTCGCGGCAGCCGGCCATGGAAACCCTGCGGTTGTGTCACAGCTGCGCGAGGTGCGTGCTCAAATGCCCGAGGCCGGCGCGACCTTGCTGCGCATGCTCGAGCGCATGAGCGCCTTGCACGATGAGCCATCCGGCCAGCACGTGCACCGCGTGGCCGCTTTTGCTGCGGTCATCGGTGCGGCGGCCGGCCTCTGCCCGGGCGACCTCAGCATGCTTCGTGCTGCCGTGCCGCTGCACGACATCGGCAAGATCGGCATTGTCGACGCCGCACGCCGCGGCGGCCGTGACGCCCCCTCGCTCGACGACCAGCGCTCGCATGCCACGATCGGCCACCACATCCTCAAGCTGCACGGATCGCCCACGCTCGACGCTGCCGCCCAGATCGCGCTCACACATCATGAATGCTGGGACGGCTCGGGCTTTCCACAGGGCCTGCGCGGCGCGGCCATTCCGGTGTTCGGGCGCATCGTGGCCGTGGCCGATGCGTTCGAGTTGATCACCGCTGTGTCGAACCGACCGTTGCACTGGCTGGTGACCCAAGCTCAAAAAGTGATCGCCGCCGAGTCCGGCGTGTCCTTCGACCCGGACATCGTGCGCGCGTTCGAGACCAGCATTGAGGCGATGGTCGACATCAAGCTGCGCATCGACGGTGCAGCGCTGGCACTGGAGCCCACGGCTCAACCAGCACTCGCCAGCTAGATTGGGTTGTTGGGGCTGTACCCGCCTGCGATCGACACCCCCATCCAGGGGAGCCACCCCAGACCACGCCGGTCACGTGCGTGCGTGGCGCCGCTCGATCTCGCCCAGGCTGGCGTTCTTGTGTTCCTGGTGGTCGAACCTGCCAGAGGCCTGCCCCGAGGGCACCGACAATAAAATGATATATATGAGCGAAACGCTCTGATAGATTTTTTAAGCATCAATGTGTTACCAAAAATACTGGGACAGATACATTGACGTCATAAAGCTAGAGTAGATTTACTCTTTAAACGCCTTTATCATGACATTGCAGGTGTTTCCGTTGTTGTTGGCGTACCTTGTGCATCGGCAGCGGGGCTGATCGTCGTCGTTCGAAGTCTGGGATCGTTTCATCCCTGAGGTTGATGCTTGGCAGCGGGCGGCTCTGCTGGTTATCAAACGCGTAAACGATGTGAAATGAAAAGTTGTGCTCCTGATACATTTTCCTGGGCTTCCCGATCCGATCACTTCGGGGTTGATGGAGCGCCACGATCGCGCTGGTCTGGTGTACGAGCGTTTCGATGTGGATCCGATGTTTCCGTCGTCCCATCAGTTGCGGGTGCTCGGAGAACGAATCGGTGGTGCTCCGTCGGTGGTAGGCGTGGGCTTGGCCGCCACATGGCTATTGAACATGGGCAGCAGGATGCCAGCCGCTGATGGCGTGCCGATGCTGGCACTTTTCCCTTACCTGGGTGTTGATGCGGCGCCGTATGGCGCCTACCGGTACAGCACCTGGTGGGCATCAAAGTGGCTACGGCTGGCTAAGAGTTGGCCGATGCGCCATGTGATGGCCTCGGTGGCGATCACCCCTCGGCCGCGCGGGTTGGAAGGCGTGTACGCATCACGCCGCCTGTCGTGGGCCCATGCGGCGGCGGCGCTTGATCGCCCTGACTTCGCCGCGCTGGTGCTGGCGCCTGTGTCCCCTATCACTGTGGTTCTCAACCGTGCCTGCCCCGACCTGTCGCCCGAGCGCGCGCAGGCCGTTCTGGCTGTGATGAACGCGCACATCGATGTGGCCTTTGCACATCCGAATGTCGCAGAGCTCCCTGAGGTGGTGCGCCAATGGGCTGAGCGTTGCCCGAGCGGCCTGAGCAGCGCCATGCGTGTGGACGATGGCAGGGGCGATCCGGATGTTTGACTGGCTTTTGGCGCAGTGGGCTTTGCCTGGCATCCGTGTGGTGTTGGCCTTGGCCGCGCTGGTGCTGATGGTGCTGACCTTTGGCCTGTGGGCTTGGTGGTCCGAACGTTTGCACAGCAGCCGGTCTTTCGGAAATATCGACGACAGGTCTGAGCCGGTGGCCACTGCGCCGCCAGCCCCGGTGCTGGCTGCTGATGAATCGATTCAGGCCCTGCAGGTCTCGCTGGCCGGGCTCGAACAGTTCGAGAAAATGCAGGCCCAGTTGCGACAGCGACTGAGTGCAGCGCAAGAGGTGCTGGAGTCCGACAGCAGCAAGGTCAGTGACGCTGTCGAGCTGATGCGTCGGGCCGCTTCGGAAATGAAGTTGCCGCACACCGTCTTTGAGATCTATGAGGGCCTGCGCCTCTTGCCCCGCAAGCCGCCGAGTTCGCAAGCAGCTGACCAAGCCTGGCATCAGGAAGTGGGCGTGAGCCCCGGCCGTGTGCTGGTGCTTGACGAATCGACCCGTCAGACGCTGGTGGATTTCTCATGCGCTGGCCGGGTGCTGCGCATTGCCGGGTGCAGCTACGCCTTGTCGAGAACTGCGTTCGATGAGCTCACGTTGTTCGACGGCCGGGAACAGGCTGTGCTGACCGTGCGTGTCAGCCTCGACACCAATCGAATGCAGGTGCGTAGCGCCACGATTGAGAGCTATCGACCGGGACCATGGGTGACTGCGCTGGTCACAACCCGCGCCCTGATGGATGAGCGGCGCGAACGGTTACTAATGGCTTCGCGATATCGCGATGTCGACAAGCTGCGATCGAGTTTCGGCATCGATGCCAACCATCTTTTCAGGGGAACCGTGTGAACAAGGCGACATTTGTAGGGTGGCTCGCGCGCTGGCGTTCGAGGGGGCTGTCGCGCACTGCCTCGTCGCAGTCTGCCGATACCGCCAGGGCAGTGCCTGACGCGCCCGTAGAGCCGACGCTGGTCGATGATCTGCGACAACGGCTCGGCACCGCTTCAGACGCCCCATCGCCACCGGCCGCCTCACCGCAGACGCCTGAGGCACCGGCATCGAACACGCCAGCCAAACGCACTGCGCCCGCATTGCGCGGCATTGAACAGTGGCTGGGTGCCTTGGGCCTGCTGCTGTGTGCCGCGCTCGTGGTGTGGGTCGCCCTCGCGGCCTGGGATGTGCTGTCGACAGCCAAGGACTGGCAGGCCCGACGCATGCAGCCGCCCTCGCTGCTGCAGTATCCGCCCACCATCAAGACCTCGCTCCTTCCCGCCGAGCGTTTGTCTGCGGATCTCCAGCGCGCGCTGTCGCCCGAAGAAGACCCGCTGAAGCGGGCCATCGAGAACGTCGCCACCTTTGAGAACGCGCGCGCCGAGCAGCCGCTGCGGGCGGCATCTGCCACCGTCCAGTCCGTGGTGCCGGGGTCGGCGGCAGAGTTGGCCCGTGTCGAAGTGGGTGACGTCGTGAAGCTGGTCAACGGCAAGGAAGCGGGGTTCGTCTGGGACGTCTACAAATTGCTCACCGACCGACCTGTGCGTCTTGTCGAATTGACTCTGCTGCGCGGCAACGAGACCACTGTGGCGAGCCTGCAACTGCCTGAAGGCGACAGTTTCAACATGACCAACCACGGGCTGCTGTTCTCGGTGCCGGACAGCATCCGGTTCATCGGCCGAGTCGATGTCGATCGAATCAGTGAACAGTTGCGCAGTGGCTACATCGAGCGGCTGCCGGAAGAATCCCAATCCGCATACATCGATGGCCTGCTGGACGTGACCAACAGCTTGGTCTCCAACCTGACGACCTTGCAGGCGGCCGCGCCTGGTGCTGGCAACTACGTGCGCAGCGAGGAGGTCCTGGGCTGGTACCACCGCAGCTACGTATCGGCACTGAGCAGCTATCGCGCTGGTGCCGAGCGTTTGCTCGTGCGTCAGGCCGAGTCCCTTGAGCAACTTGCGCTGAGCCTGCTGGCGTGCACGGTTGCAGGCTTGGTTGCACTTGGCCTGACCCTTCGCCGGCTTTGGTCGGTCTGATGCCGATGGCCAGCTTTGTCGTGCGTGTGCGCATTGGCAGCCGTGTGCTGGCCCTGCCGGCCGCCAAGGTGGCTCGCGTCGGCCGCATCGACCGCGCCGGCTGGGTCGGCCGCGATGCGGACGGTGGGCCGCTGTGGCTCGCCGCGACCGATCACGGGCCTGTGATCGCCATTTCGGCTTCCCGCCTCATCGACACCGACCTCGACTCGGCTGGGCCAACTTGGGCCGTGGTCTTGCAGTCAGCCGGCCGGCCGCTGCTGGGTGCAGCGGTCTGCGACGTGCTGGGACTCGTTGAAGGCACAGCCGACGTTGACTTGCGCCCGACGCCGCCCGTGGTGGGCTCTTCGATGAATCTGCTTGTCTGACCTGACGGTACCGTGATGAAACGACAGCTTGCCCCATCACCCGGTTTTTCTTCCGGCCTGACCGCCGCGCTGTGTGCCGCGTCCTTTGCCCTGCTGATGACGGCCGTGATTCTGAGCGAGCGGCGGCAGGTGCAGCAACAGGCCCAGCAGGGCTGGGCCCTCTTGCGCAGCGAGGTCCACCGCTTGCTGGACCGTCCCAACCCGCTAGACCCCGCGCTCTTTGATGAGCTCGAAATCGCCAGCCGTGATGCCAGCGAGCTGGAAAAAAACCTGCGACCAGGCATGTTTGACGTAGCCGATCGAAGCTGGTTGTCCGACCTTAAAACCATCTCTGCAACATTAAAAGGCCTGGCCCGATTGCGCTCCAGCTTCGACGAGCTCGGCGAGCGGTCGGCGGATGACGAAACGATGGGCAGCACGCTGTCGGTCGGGTCGCTGCCTGACCTGTGCGGCCGTGACGCCAGCGTGGCCAACATGCCGCGGCTGCGCATGCTGCTCGACGAACGCCTGGCCAGAGGCAATGAAGTCGGACTCGACCGGCTTCCCGAACTTGCAGCCAATGCCGGCGCGCCGCCCCTTCAAAAAGCCTTGCAGCTGGCCGACAGGTTCCGGACCTCACGTGGTGAGGCGTTGGGGCTGTTGGACAGCCCGAATCTCCGGCCCCCATCGGTGTTGGGTCAGAGTTGGATTCTGAATTTGGCCGCAGGCGGTGCAATTGTCGGGTTGCTCGCCTTGCTGCACTGGCGCATCGGCGTCCTTCGGGTCGAAGCGCAGCCGGCTGATGAGCCAACCCTGCCGGTGACGGTGCCGATGGAGCCCGGCATGGTGTACGGGGGCGATGCACCGGGGTTGGAGGCCGCAGTGACACTGTTGGCACCGGTTGACCCCGTGCCTGACGAATCTGCACCCGGCCCATGGTTGGAGATCGGCCTGAACCTGGGCCATGCGCTGGACCTCAGTGGCGTGTTGGAGGCGCAGGCTCTGGCTCTGATCGATGGCGTATTTGATGACGCTCAGGTCACGTACGACGAGGCCGTGACGGCCCTGGTTGCGCTGGCCGATCACCTGCGCGCCGCGCGGGAAGCCACGGTCAACACCGGCCTGTCACTGCTGGCGGATATGCCGGTACACGAACGCGTCACCGAGTTCGGCCGACTCGATCAGCAGCTGCAGGCCATCCTCGAGGTGGTGCAGCGTCTGCAGTCGCTGCACGTTGCCGAGGAAGCAGCAGCCCACAGTACCAGCGTCGTCAAGCGTGTTGAACTGATTCAACTGCACAACGAGCTCAGCCACCTTTCCGGGCAACTGGCCGTCATTCATAAAGACGTGCAGTCGACCCTTGCTTTTTCCCTGGCCAGCTGAGCCTGCAGCCTTGATGGAGCGCTCCGAGCTTTTCCTTCTGGATGCCGACGCCTTGGTGTCGACACTCAAGCGCAAAGACGCACAGGTCACCGGCGCAGCACGGCTGCGCACGCGCTGCGCCGCCAAGGAACTCGGCGACCTTCTGCGCACCATTGAGCTTCCGCTGTACGCGCGGTGTTTGCATGCCTTGGCCAGCAGTTTGGAGGCTGCCGATCTCCAAGCCCGGTCGGCCATTTCGCCCGACCACCTCGATCGACTCACGCAACGCCTGGACACGGTGTTCCAAACCCTGCGAACGGTCCAGCCCGTGCAGGACGACGCTGCCTTTACCGATCCGTGGCTGTCGGCGTTGACCGGCCCGCCGTGCGATCCCACGCCGTGCGAGACACCGGTCGTCGTGTCACTGGAGGAGTCCAGTGCCGAGGCCATGACCTCGCAGACGCCGGTAGATGCGGTGCAATTTCAGCGCGCCAGCCTTGACCAGGCGCGCCAACTGCACGCCAGCCAGGCGTTTACACCGCTGGCCGCGCAGCCCGCACTCGAACTCGCCGTGAAAGAGCTGCTGGTGAGATCTCGGCTCATGGCATCCAAGCTCAATCACAACAAGCTCCGGCGGCCGTTTTCGGTGGCTGCCGAGGTCTGGTCCGAGGTCGAAATGGCCGTGGCATCGCTGCCGTCAGCTGTCCTGCGCGCTGTCAGCACTGCTGCGGATGCGGTGCGCATTGATCTGGAAGGTGTGTCCATCGACGATCCGCTGTGCATCGCCGCGGGCGACCGACTCGGCTTGATCGGCGGGCGGGTGGATGCCTGCGATGGCGGCATCGTTATTCGGGTTCCCGTCGACTACTGGCGCCCGATGGCGCTGCCCGTGCAGCAACCCGAGGGCTGGGCCGCGGTGTACTCGCTCCAGGCGGCGAGCCTCCATGACGACACCACCCCCGATCCCGAGCGCCAACTGCCTGCGGGTCTGCTGCTCAGGGTCGGTGCCCGCGATTGCCTTTTGCCGATGGGCCCGCAGCAAGCAGTGGGGTCCTCCCCGAGGCCGGTATGGCGGCATCTTTTGCCCGAGCCTTCCGTGTGGCCCCAGCCGCCAGGCTGGCGGGCGCTGGGCAGTGATACGGCCGGCTGTCTGATGCCCCTGCTGGTGCCTGGGGCGGAGGGCCAAATCGCTGTTCTGACGGCAGCGCAGTCGCGATGAAAAACAGCCGCAACGCGATCGTGCTGCTCGGCTTGCTGCTGGGCCTGACCTTGCCGGGGTTCGCCGCCGAAGCGGGGGTGAACTGGCTGACCTTGATCACGCAGCATGTCGAGCGCCAAAGCGGCAGCGTCCCGTACCGCGTGGTGGTGGATGTGCCAACTGACGAAGTGATGCCACCGCCGTGCCTGCAGCGGCCCAGCATC